>JGI24703J35330_11748863_pt1 | contig 60401 bp, 63 predicted proteins | sample TergutNt197P1_FD_35330 | JGI IMG/M metagenome (IMG submission 35330)
GCTGGTCAAATGCTAGCCTGTCTTACTTCACGCGATCTTGGTGTAACACCTCCACTAAATCTTTCATGGCTCGTGCTTTTCTTCGATCCTTCGTTGACTTAGAAGCAATCGCTTCGATGGTTTTCCTACTTTTAGGTCGCTGTGACATATGAAACACTCCTTATTAACTAACGATTCATAAACTAGTGTTAGCTAAACGTCATCTTTTATCCCTTAAAAGATGCATGAGAAATGGCAATGTGGTATACTAAGAGTTACTACTTTTGTGCAACAAAGTTTGTCGCACGAATACATGAGGTTCATGAATTGTGAATAAAAAGGATGTTGTTTTACGATGCTTTTCAAAAATAAAAAGGTTGAGGAATCAACCGCAACTAGTGATCTAGATAAAGAGGCGATTTTAGCTGGCCCTGTTCCTAAACATGTGGCCATTATTTTAGATGGGAATGGACGTTGGGCAAAAAAGCGCGGGAAACCGCGAATGTTTGGTCATCAAGAGGGAATGATCAACGTGAAGCGCATGGCTGATGTAGCGTCGAAAATGGGGATCGAGGCACTGACCTTATACGCTTTTTCCACGGAAAATTGGAAGCGGGCTGCCGATGAAGTAGCCTTTTTAATGAAGCTTCCCATCCGATTTTTTGATGAATTCGCACCAGTCATGATGGAGCTGAACATTCGCATGGAAATCATTGGTGATAAAGCAGGACTTCCTGAGGAGTTGCAAAAGGCGATTGCCAACATTGAAGAAATGACCGGGAAAAATACAGGGATGCGCTTAATGGTAGCGTTGAATTATGGCTCTCAAGATGAGCTAGTGGGGATGGTGAGGAAAGTGGCAACTAAAGTGCAAGACGGGCTACTTGCAGTTGAAGACATTAATCCGGCTATTGTGGAAGGGCATTTATATACGAAAGACTTGCCACCAGTGGATTTAATGATCAGAACGAGTGGGGAGCAACGGATTAGTAATTTCTTGTTGTGGCAAATCGCCTACGCAGAGTTGTATTTTACGGATACAGCTTGGCCAGACTTTAAGGAAGAGGCACTTTATGAGGCTGTGGCAGCATTTCAGTTGCGAGACCGTCGTTTTGGAGGGATCAAATCATGAAAGAGCGAATTATAACGGCTATTGTGTTGCTTGCGGTTATTGTCCCGATTATTTGGTTAGGTGGAACCTGGTTTTGGAGTTTAGCTTTTTTAGCAACACTAACAGCTTTACAGGAAATGATGACCATGCGAGACCAAGTAAGCAAGGTACACTTTTCGTTTAAGTTGGCGTTGTTTATTGCTGGTGGTTTTGCTTTGCATTTGGATGCCTTTGCTAACACGATGGCTGTTTATCTGGCTTATGTGATTTTTAGTGCAGTAGGGCGCTTTGTTTTAAAAATTATGGAAGGGGAGGACATGATTTTTTATACCTCCATGTTTTTTGACATTGTACTACCGTTTTGGGCTCTCGTGCAATTAAGAAATCACAGTTTGGCCTTGTTTCTACTTCCAGTCGTGACCGTCGTCTTAACGGATTCGGCTGCTTATTTTACCGGGATGTTATTTGGGAAACGGAAACTAGCCCCGAAAGTAAGTCCGAAAAAAACCGTAGAAGGAGCCATTGGAGGTTGGTTATTCGGCGCTTTCTTTGCTTTTGGGTATGGCTGGTACATGGGATTTTTTACAGCAGGTTGGATTTTGATTGCAACAAGTGTGATGTTGCCAGTGTTGGGACAAATTGGAGATTTAATCGCCTCTTGGCAAAAGCGCCGACATGGCATCAAAGATTTTGGTAAACTTTTCCCAGGCCATGGTGGTGTGATGGATCGGGTAGATTCTCAGATGCTAGTGGCGCTATTTATGTATCTGGTTGTTTATTTAGGTGGTGTGAATTAGATGAAAAAAGAGATTTACTTACTAGGAGCAACTGGTTCCATTGGGACTCAGACCTTAGATATTATTAGAAGTAATCCAGATCGTTTTAGATTAGTGGCGGCTACCTTTGGTCGAAATTTTGAGGTTGCCACTAAAATTATCAAAGAGTTTAAACCTAGTTTTGTGTCAACTGGACGGATGGAAGATGCGGAAAAATTAAAAGACCTTTTTCCTGAGGTTGAGTTTGCTTCTGGTGGTGAAGGCCTCATCCAGGTGGCGACTTATCCAGGAAATCCTGAAGCTGATACCTTAGTGGTTAACGGGTTAATGGGTGGCGTTGGCTTGCGTCCGACCCTTGCTGCCATTGAGGCAGGCCGCGATGTGGCATTAGCCAACAAGGAAACCTTGGTCATGGCAGGGGAAATTGTCAATGCCAAGGTCAAGGAACATGGGGTTAGGCTCCTGCCTGTGGATAGTGAGCATTCGGCCATCTGGCAATGCCTCAATGGTGAAGATCCGAAAAAGATTAAGCGACTGATCATTACTGCCAGTGGCGGTTCGTTTAGGGATTACGCGCGTAGCCAGCTAGAAGGGGTCACGAAAAAAGAGGCTTTAAATCATCCCAATTGGAGCATGGGCGAAAAGATTACCATTGATTCGGCGACCATGATGAATAAGGGTTTGGAAGTCATTGAGGCGCATTATTTATTTAATTTGGCATACGATGAGATAGAGACGATTTTACATCCGCAAAGTATTTTGCATTCCATGGTTGAATTTGTGGATACTAGTATCATTGGTCATTTGGGAACGGCCGATATGAAGATTCCCATTGCTTATGCCATGAATTATCCAAATCGCGAAACCATTGCCAATACGGATTTTTTGAATTTAGCACAGGTGGGGAAGTTGGAATTCAAGGAAATGGATTTTGACCGTTATCCTTGTCTTGCTATGGCCTACGAAGCGGGACGCAAGGGGGATACGTATCCCTTAGTATTAAATGCAGCGAATGAAGAAGCGGTGGCACTCTTTTTAGAAGAGAAGATTTCTTTTACCCGGATTGAAACCATTGTACGTAGGGCTATGGATCGACATGAGCCAATTAAGAACGCTAGTTTAGAGGAAATTTTAGCTCTCGATGTAGCGATTAAAGAGGAAGTAAGGAAGCTGTACAGTTAGATGGAGGTTTTTTAGATGAATACAACGATTATTGGAATACTAGCATTTCTATTTGTCTTAGGAACTGCCGTATTGGTTCACGAGTTAGGTCATTTTATTGCAGCCCGGAAGTTTGGTGTTCTTTGTCACGAATTTGCCATTGGGATGGGACCAATTTTATGGAAGAAGCGCAAAGGGGAAACTTTATATACGGTTCGTGCGATTCCAATTGGTGGTTTTGTGATGATGGGGCAAGATGAGATGGAGCGGGATTTAATCAAAATTGGTGAAACCATTGGGGTGACCCTTGATCATATCGGGAATGTAGTTAAAATTCATGTGGCATACGACGAAGGGCAAGTTGTGGGACAGCTGGTCTCCAATACAGATGATGTGAGTCGAGAGCTAAGGCTTGTTTTGGAAGTGGCAGGTGAAGAGGTGGTATATCCCGTTGCTCGTGATTGTGTGTACCTGGACACTAAACAAGGAAGAGAGCAACACATTGTTCCAACAGACAGGCGACTTGATGGCAAGCCAAAACGTCAACGTTTTGTTATTTTAGCAGCAGGTGCAGTGATGAACTTTGTGTTAGCTTTTATCTTTGTCGTGATTGTTGGTGCAGTCTTAGGTGAGCGAGTAGGAACATCAGCGGAACTGTCGGCAGTATTGCCAGATTCGCCAGCGGCGGAAGTGGGACTTCAAGTGGGAGATCATATTATCAGCATTGGTGGTACACAGGTTGTTGACGGTGACGATTTTGTAGCGGCGGTTAATTCCACCGATGAAGTATTGGTAGAATTTAGACGTGGTGATCAAATAATGGAGGTTTACATTTCTCCTGAGGAAGTGGTGACTGGCGACGTCATGCAGCACCAGTTAGGTGTGAGATTAGCACCGATCACAGAGCGTTCCATTGCAGGGACTTTCCGTTATGCAACGGCTGAATGGCGTAATGGTTTTACTTTGATCTTTTCGACCTTAGGAATGCTCGCCAGTGGTGAAGCTGGAGTTGGGGATTTATCAGGGCCTGTCGGGATCGCCTATATGACCACCCAATTTGCAGCAGAAGGGTTTTTAATGTTATTGGTATTTGCTAGTTTGATTAACATTAACGTTGGAATTTTTAATTTATTGCCTTTACCGGCTCTTGATGGTGGGCACATTTTCTTTATTGGTATTGAAGCCATCATTGGTAAGCCAGTGAACACTAAGCTTAGAAATGCAGTTCAGATCGTTGGCTTTGCCTTGTTTATGACGTTGTTTGTCTTTACATTTTTTAACGACATCTTCCGATTCTTCTTTTAAAGATAGAACAATTCTCATCAAAACACGACGGAATGGTCGTGTTTTTGTGTATAAAATTTCAAAAAAGCACCTTTTCTTGAGGAAAACACGAATGAAAGTTAGACAAATGGTATAGGATCGTGTATAATCACCCAAACTAAATATAAGAAGGAGGCGTTCGGAAATGTATCGTAAGAACGTTGGTTTTTTGTTAATTTTTATTTTTTCACTAACCCTTCTTGTTGCTTGTGGCAATGGGAATGGCTATAGCAATGGTAGTCGAGGCAATACCAATCGACTAGTCGTTGCTATGGAAGGGGATGCAGTATCTTTGGATCCACATTTATCTAATGTGACCATTTCAAGTCAGTTTAACGTTCAAATGTTTGAAACGTTAGTCCAGCTTGATCCAGTAACAGGAGAGCCATTTGGCCTATTAGCAGTAGATTGGCGTCGAATTGATCCACTTACTTACGAATTTGACTTAAGACCAGGGGTTTATTTCCATGATGGACAGGAGATGACGGCTAGCGATGTGGCTTTCTCCATTAGGCGTGCTGCCTCTTCACCACAGGTGTCAGCCATTATGGAAGATTTTGATGCAGAGAGTATTGTCATCGTGGATGATCATACCATTCAGATTAGTACTTATGAGCCATTTGCGCCGTTTCTAAATAACATTGCTCACCCAGCAGCCGCCATTTTAAGTGAATATTCTTTTGAATCATTAGGTGAACAGGGATTTGGTGAGAATCCAGTTGGAACAGGACCATTTTCTTTCCATCGACGTGCCTTAGGTGACTACGTTGAGTTTCGACGTTTTGACGATTACCATGGTGAATTACCAGCGTTTGAAGAGCTTCAATTACGGGTGGTTGTCGAACCATCTAATCGACTGATTCAGTTGGAAGCAGGGGAAGTGGACATTGCTTTTATTTCCCGAAGTGATATGGCCCGTGTAGAACGTGCTAGAGGGCTTCAATTGGAGCAAATGTCTACCTATCAAATTTTTTACTTAGGGATGAATGTGAACCGAATTTCAGATGTTCGTGTGCGTCAGGCCATTAGCTATGCCATCAATACAGAAGAAATTAACCAAACCATTATGTACGACATGGGAGATCTTTTAAACGGTCCACTAGGAAGTAATGTGTTTGGTGCACGTACGAATTTACCAGGATTTGATTTTAATCAAGCCCGTGCCCGTGAATTGCTTGCAGAAGCAGGCTATGCAGACGGTCTAAATTTACGCATTGTTACGAACGAGTTCCCTGAACGCCGTGAAATGGCACAAGCGATTGCCGCTCAATTAGAGCAAGTAGGGATTACCGTTGATGTCCAAACCCGTGAAAATCCAATTTTCTTAGATGAAACAGCAAATGGGAGACATGACATGTTTGTTGTGCCTTGGACCACCGTAACGGGTGATGGCGACTATGGGCTATTTCCATTGTTCCATACGTCTAACCATGGTGCAGCGGGGAACCGAACGTTTTTCAGTAATGCCCGTGCCGATGAATTGATGGAATTAGGACGCTCATCTTTTGATTCAGCCGAGCGTATCGCTGCTTATTATGAAGTACAACAGATCATTCACGACGAAGCACCAATGGTGTTCTTATCGACGGGTGAGCTTGTATTAGGATCACACGAAGGTGTGAACGGTGTGCGTGAATCCATGGGACCGGCTAACCACGTCAGATTTATGCACGTGACCTTTAATGATACAGATGAATAATTCAAATTAACACTTCGATCTTGATTGAAGTGTTTTTGTGCCTATTATGGAGCTGATTCACAGGTGAAAGCGCGAGAAAGTTTTAGTGAATATTTTCAGCATTAGAAACCCTTGCTACTACGAGATTTTCAAAGTTGATCATTTCTTAATTGCCAAAACCACCCTTGAAATACGAGAATACCAAAATAAGGGTAAGTTTTAATGGATCAAGGGGAGCAAAATCACCCTAATTCTTATGAATTATGAGATTTAAGGGTAATAAAACAGGCAATTCCATCGCCAAAATCACCCTTAGAATGTAAGAATGTCAAAATAAGGGTAAGTCTTGGCAGATCAAGGGGGGGGATCGCTTGTAGATTTTCTTCATCAACGCCTTCTTGCACTTTCACCGATTCACATCAAAGAGCACGAAAGGGTTAGAATGTTGCACTTTTTTCGTCTTTTATGTGCAAAGGTTGTTGTACAAAGTGCTAGAATGTGCTACGATATTTGGAAAATTGTTGACCTAATGGGAAGGATTGATTAAGATGGCGGAAAAATTAACAAGAAAATATGGGCTGCTAACCTCGATTTGTTTAGTAGTTGGAACGGTAATTGGGAGTGGTATCTTCTTTAGAAACGAGCCAATTTTTAGAGCCATCGGTGGGAACATGTGGATTGGCGTATTAGCATGGGTTGTAGGAGGGCTTATTGCGTTGTCGTTGACTTATGCTCTTGGGGTTTTGTCAACCCAGCACGAGGAAATTGACGGTATTATTGGCTTAGCTGAGGTTTTAGTTGGTGAGAAGTACGCTTATGTTTTTGGGTGGTTTATGGCTACCATGTTATTTCCAGCTCTAGTTGGGGTGTTAGCGTGGATTTCAGGGCGTTTCACTGTTGAGTTATTAGGCTTAGAGACAGATCTGTTTTTTAGTGCTCAGACCTATTTGTTTGCCTTGTTTTACTTAGTAGCCATTTACGTGATGAACGCTTTAGCACCTAAGTTAGCAGAGAAGTTTCATGTATCGTGCACCTTTATTAAGGTTGTTCCACTTATTTTAATGGGGATTGTAGGACTTGCTGTTGGTCTTTCTAATGGAACGACGGTGGCAAATTTAAGTTCAACTTATGTACCAGCAGTCGAGGGGAATCCGTTTTTTATTGCCTTAATTTCTACGGCGTTTGCTTATCTTGGTTGGGAAGTCGTCATTAGTTTAAGCAAGGAAATCATCAACGTGAAGCGAAACCTTCCCATTGCTCTTGTGGTTGGGATGATCATTGTTATTTCCATTTATGTGCTTTATTTTGTTGGTTTATTTGGTGCAGCAACTGTCGAGGAGTTAACCAGTGGTGGAGTGCGTGTTGCTTTTACCAATGTGTTTTCTGAAGTAGGTGGCACCCTCTTGTTTGTCTTTATCATTATTTCTTGCTTAGGGACGTTAAACGGATTAACTACAGCGTTAGGACGTTCGTTTTATGTCTTGGCTGCTAAACAACAAGGTCCGAAACCAGAATTATTGTCACAAATAGATAAGGCTTCAGGAATGCCAACCAACTCTATGGCATTAGGGTTGTTGCTAGTCGTCATATGGATTGGTGTTTTTGGTGCTCACCTCGGCGGTTACATTACATTTCCTGTTCCAGATTTAATTCCCATTAGCTTTAATGCGATGGTGATTCCGATTTTAGTGATGATGATCGTTAAAGAAAAGAAACTAGGTTTTATCAACCGTTTCGTTTCACCGTTAATTGCTATTGCTGGTGCCACATTCCTTATTTATGCTATTTTCTATCAACAAGGAATGACTGTGGTTCATTTCTTGGTTGTATTTGCAGTGGTGACTGGAATAGGATTGTTATTAAAAGGTGAGATACAAAAAGCTTAGATTTGCAATTGCAAGGTCGATTTGTTATGATAGAGTCATCTCAATATAACGGTGGTGACAAAATCGTGTACATTTATTTCTTATAAGAAAAGTTGGGTAAACTACCCCTGTTGGAAATAGCCAATTTTGTATGGTTTTATTTCTGTTTTCAAATAAGAACAATGGACACTTTTTTGTTGACCTTTTAATTTAAAGATGGCGTTTAAGCACGGTGTGCTTTTGCTTTGCGTACTTTTATTAATTGAAATACATGACGAGTGGACATGGTTCGCCCGTCGTTTTTTTATGACGACGATCGTAAAGGAGCTGAACAACATGACTGAAACAAAAGAAAAAAGGGAACGTGCCTTGGTTGTAGGGGTTAACTTGAATCAAGACCTGTATTTTGAAGAATCCATTGAAGAATTAAAAAACTTAGCCCTCGCTTGTGACATTGAGCCGGTTGGTGAGGTGGTGCAAAATTTGCAACGCCCTAACAACACTCACTATGTAGGAACGGGAAAGTTAACTGAGATTCGAGACCTCATTGATCAAGAGGAAATTGATGTACTGATTTTTGAAGATGAGTTAACCCCTTCGCAAATTAGAAACTTATCCAAGCATTTAGACATTGAAATCCTAGATCGTACTCGTCTCATCTTAGATATTTTTGCTAACCGCGCCCAAACAAAAGAGGCTAAAATGCGAGTTGAAATTGCCCGTCTTCGCTATGCTTTACCGCGCCTAAGAGTCGAGAACCAAAATTTTGGCCATCAGCGAGGTGGCGGTGCCATCAACCGTGGAGCAGGTGAAACGAAGCAAGAACTTAAAAGGCGTAAAGTAGAGGATAAGATTGCTGAGCTGGAACAAGAGCTAAAAAACATGGTCAAAACCCGTCAAATTCAGCGAAAAAAGCGCGCCAAATCAGGGATACCTACGGTAGCACTAGTCGGTTATACCAATGCAGGAAAATCAACCATTATGAATGCTATGGTTAGAAAGTTCCAAGAAATAGCAACAGAAAAAACTGTTTTTGAAAAAGACATGCTATTTGCAACGCTAGATACGTCGGTACGTCACATTAAGTTCGAAAAAGGGAAGTCGATTCTTTTATCGGATACCGTTGGTTTTATTAACAAACTGCCTCACCACTTAGTTAAAGCTTTCCATTCAACGCTGGAGGAAGCACGGGAAGCAGACCTACTTCTCCACGTGGTCGACGTTGCTAGTCCTAATCATCGGCAACACATCGACGTGACCAATGAAACCTTGAAAGAAATTGGTGCTGGTCACATTGACATGGCATACGTGTATAACAAGATTGATTTAGTAGAAAAAAATCCATCAAACGATAGCGAAGAGGTTCTGATCAAACTTTCTGCCAAAAAAGACATCGGCTTTGAATCGCTTTTTGACCTGTTAAAAGATCGATTGTTTTCTGATTATCGGCGGTGTCAATTATTGATTCCTTATGATCAAGGTGGGGAGATACCTTACTTAAAAGAACATGGGACGATTTTAGAAATTTCTTACGAGGATACTGGGACGTTGCTTGATGTAGAATTAAGGGAACTGGACTTTGAAAAGTATGGTAAATTTTCCAAAGAATAGTGGAGAAGGATTAAAAATGATCCGATCGGTGACCTTTTTAAGTTCAACTTTCAGGGTCAAAAAAATCCAAGGGGAATTTACTTTTCAAAGACTTCACCCATTGAAATTTTTGTCAAAAATCGCTATAATAGAAAGACCATTGGCTCTGCCAATTTAGCCCTTCTTAACACCTAAAGGTATACGTTCAACTAACCACTCATAGAGAAACTAGTGCTTGCACGTAGTTGAACACGACAGGTGCAATTAAGAAAGAGAAAAGGAGCAATCATCGTGAGTAGACATCAAGAGCATCAGTATTTAGATTTAATTAAGCACATTTTAGAAAATGGTCAGCAAAAAGGTGATCGTACCGGAACTGGAACGACCAGTGTCTTTGGTCATCAAATGCGTTTTGACTTAGCAAAAGAGTTTCCACTACTAACGACAAAGAAAGTTCATTGGAAGTCGGTTGTTCACGAGCTGTTATGGTTCATTGCTGGTGATACCAATGTCAAGTACTTGCAAGACAATGGTGTGCGCATTTGGAACGAATGGGCAGATGAGGACGGAAATCTTGGACCCGTATACGGTCATCAATGGCGTAGTTGGGAAACCGTCGATGGACGCGTGATTGATCAATTCTCGGATGTGATCGAGCAAATTAAAACCAACCCCAATTCAAGAAGGCTTTTAGTTAACGCCTGGAACGTAGGGGATTTAGATAAGATGGCCTTGCCACCATGCCACATGTTCTTTCAGTTTTATGTGAGTAACGGGAAGCTCTCTTGCCAACTTTACCAACGCTCAGCAGATGTATTCCTTGGTGTGCCATTTAACATTGCTTCTTATTCATTGCTAACCTTGATGATTGCTCATGTGTGTGGATTAGAACCAGGAGAGTTTGTTCATACCTTTGGTGATGCTCACATTTATGAAGACCACATGAATCAAGTCAACGAGCAAATCACACGGGAGCCAAAGCCGTTTCCAAAGTTGGCGATTAACCGTCAAGTGGATTCGGTGTTTGACTTTAAATTTGAGGACTTTGATTTAATCGATTACGATCCACATCCTTTGATCAAAGGGAAAGTTAGTGTTTAAGTTAACAAATAGTTTAAAGTGATTGGCTATTATAGTAAGAGTAAGGTGATTGATTTATGATTTCAATAATTGTGGCATACGACAAGAATCTGTTGATTGGGGTTGACAATAAGCTACCCTGGCATTTTAAGGAAGATTTGCAGTATTTCAAAGAAACGACAACTGGGCACGATATTTTCATGGGTCGTTTGACCTTTGAATCCATTTTGTCTTATGGTAATCAACCGTTGCCGAATCGTCATCATTATGTGGCGACTCGAACAGCAAGTTATGACTTTGATGAAGTAACTACCGTGGATGATATCGATACATTCATCAAAAATTATCCAAAAGAAAAAGAACTCTTTATCATTGGTGGAGCTAACATTTATAAGCAATTGTTACCTCTAGTGGACTGTTTGTACGTGACCCATGTGAAACACGCGTATGAGGGCGATGCCTGGTTTCCAGAGGTTAATCCAGAAGAATGGGTGGCGACGAAAATTCGCGAAACAGATGACTTGTGTTTTATGAGGTATGAAAGGAAGAAGGATTAAGGATGGCTCAACTTTTAATTTTAGGCGTTATCGCATTAATGCTAGTTTTGGCGTTTTTTCTGATTAGTTTAACGGCTCAAATCTTCGTTTTTTTAGGAATTCTAATTGGAGTTATTGTCATTGCTTTTATTTTGGTGGTCGTGATCTTAAATTTTTGCTACATGATCCTTGAAAATGAAAAGTTTACCAATCTGCAGCGTTGGCGGTTTGCCAGTTGGATGTTCAGCTGGGCAACGCCACTTCTCACCTTTTCACGTACCGAAATTGACGGATTAGAGAAGTTAGCTGAGGATGTTGTGGAAACAGGAATAATCTATGCAAACCACCAAAGCATTTGTGACGTGTTTTCCCTTGGAAAGACCATTAATCGTAAGCACGTTTACGTGGCCAAAAAAGAGGTCGGAGATGTTTTTCTCCTTGGTCGTGCCATGCGAGTGACTGGATGTGTCTTGCTAGATCGTGACGATCCACGAGCAGCAGTGAAGAGTATTAATGAAATAGTCCGAGTGGTTAAAGAAGGATTTTTGATGGTCATTTTCCCAGAAGGAACCCGTGAGATAAAGGCTCCGATGGGAACGTTTAAGGCTGGAAGTTTCAAGGCAGCCATTAAAGCGAAGGCAGATATTATTCCCATGACCATTTTCAATAGCTACGAAGTAGCGAAACGTTGGCCACGCCCAACGACCATCCGAGTGAAAGTTCACGATTCGATCCCTTACGAAGCCTACAAAGATATGAAGACTCATGAAATTGCCCATATGGTGGAAACGATTGTTAAAGAAGGATTGGTTTAAAAAGCTGAGCATGACTCAGCTTTTTGAATTTACGATGCGAGGTGATACATCATGTTAAACATTTTATTAGTAGAGGACGATCCAAACATTAGCAAATTAATGCAGACAGTTCTAGATCGAGCAGGCTATCAGCCCCATCCAGCGCTCTCAGCGGAAGAGGCACTAGACGTTTTAGATCAGATAACCATTGATCTTATCGTTTTGGACGTCATGCTACCAGATATGGATGGCTTTGAGCTTGCTAAAACATTGCGCGAGCACAACATAGACGTTCCAATTTTAATGGTGACAGCACTTGGGGAACTATCTGATATGACGAAAGGTTTTACAGAAGGCGCCGATGATTACATGACCAAGCCTGTCAACGAAGAAGAATTCCTTCTGCGAATCAAAGCCCTCTTAAGGCGAGCGAAGATTTCCACAGAACACATGATAACCGTTGGCTCAACGGTTCTTAATTACAATGAATTTTCTATGGATTGGGAAGGAAGCAAGATTACTTTACCTAAAAAAGAGTTTTTGCTTTTATTCAAATTGATTTCTTACCCGGATCAAATTTTTACGAGGCGTCAACTCATCGACGATATTTGGAGTTTAGAAAGTGATACCGATGAAAGGTCCGTTGACGTTCACGTGAACCGGATTCGTGACCGAATTAAGGAAAATCAAGATTTTGACCTGTTGACGGTTAGAGGTCTTGGTTATAAGGTGGTCATTAACTCATGAGGCGCTTTAGAATCCGAACCCTCAAAGTCAGATTGATTGTTTCTATTTTTGTGATCATCACATCGGTCTATGCCTTAGTTGCCATGCTAGTTTTTTTAGCACATTATGGTGGTTTATTTAAACCGGAGAACTTGTATTATATTGAGGCATGGAGTACTTTACTTCTCATTGCTACTTTCTTTTTTGCTAGTGTGATTATTGGATTATTGGTTTTTTATCGCTTTAGTGGCTTATTTCTGGATCCCATGAAAGAGTTAGCGCTAGCTTTAAAGGAAGTTGAGAAGGGAAACTACAACGTTGAAGTGCGCACCGATGTTCCTAATCGTGAGTTGCGATCCGTGCTAACCCGATTTAACCGCATGGCAAAAGAAATTTCTAGTGTGGAGATGCTAAAAAAAGATTTTATTACGTACTTTTCCCACGAATTCAAAACGCCGATTACTTCTATTCACGGCTTTTCAAAGGAAATAAAAGAACATCAGCTGGATCCAGAGAAACAAGCAGAATATGCTGACATTATTTTCACTGAATCAGAGCGGTTAATTAATATGTCTAGTAACGTGTTAATGTTAACCAAGCTTGAGCATCAACGTGCGTTGACCGATAAGAACGAGTTTCAAGTTGATGAGCAAGTTAGAAGATCCTTGCTTGTTCTTGAAAAAAACTGGACTGCTAAACGCTTAGAATTAGATCTTAACCTAGATGATGTGAGTATTGAGAGTAGTGAAGAACTCATTGCTCAGATTTGGTTGAACGTGATTGGAAATGCCATCCACTATAGTAACGATGGTGATAAACTTACAATTACGGCAACTTCTGACGATAACTTTATTAAGGTACGGGTTTGTGATACAGGTATTGGCATGTCTGATAAAGTTCGAGAACGGGTGTTTGAAAAGTTTTATCGAGGAGATGCAGTTGGTGCTAAAAGTGGAAATGGCTTAGGGATGTCCATTGTGAAGCGTATTGTTGATTTGTGTGGGGGTAGAATAATTGTTAAGAGTCAAAAAGGAAAGGGAACAACTGTGGTTGTTTACTTGCCAAAACAGAGGAGTGAGGGAAATGAAAAAGCAATTTAAATGGTTAATACCACTTCTATTAGTCGCTAGTTTAGTAGCATGTGCCGATGAAGAACAGGGAGGGATCGAGCCAACTGAGGTAGAAACAACAGCACCAGTCGCTGTAAGACCTGATTGGATTGACGTAAACGATCTAGCCGTTAACGAAGAAAATCCACAAGTTGAAATTTACATGGAAGGTTACGGTGTCATTTTGGTAGAACTGTTTCCAGAGTATGCGCCAATTACCGTAGACAACTTTCTAAATCTTGTAGAAGACGGCTTCTATGACGGGTTAACTCTTCATCGTATTATTTCAGGGTTTATGATGCAAGGTGGATGTCCTTATGGACAAGGTATTGGTGGTAGTGGTCAAAACATCGTTGGTGAATTTGCTGACAACGGCATTGACAATCCGATCATGCATACGCCAGGTGTTCTGTCCATGGCGCGTGCCGGGGATATGAACGGTGCTAGCTCACAGTTTTTCATCATGGATGGAAATGCCCCCCACTTAGATGGTGTTCACGCTGCTTTTGGACGTGTCATAGAGGGAATGGAGATTGTCGAAGAAGTTATTGCTGATGTGGTTCCGATTGATACTAACGGTAGCCTTGCACCTGAGGATCATCCAGTGATTGGTCACATGCGTGTGATGGAATAAAAAAAGAGCCTCGGCTCTTTTTAACTTACTTTTTGCTTCATCTGATCAAACTTCATGATTTGATTGATTACCGCATCAAGCTCTTGGCTTTTTTTCACAGTGGCAGGATGGGTTAAGCCAAAGTGTGCAACTTTCAGTGTTAGCTGATAAAGCAAATGATCTTTTTTCTTATACAAATTTTTCATATGGGACAGCTCCTATGCGATAGATTTCCCCCTATCCCCTATAAAACCAAGTATAAGACAGGATCTAGCAAAAAGAAAGAAAAACCGTTCGACAGCATTCGACAAACGTGAACGAAGTGAGGTGTTACCATGAAAGGAATTGGCATTGATATTGTTGAATTCGAAAGGATTCGAGCCATTAATCATCCTGCAAAATTTGTCGATAAAATTTTGAGTAAAAAAGAAAAAACAGTCTATGCAACTTTTCTGAATGAAAAACGTCAGCTGGAATACTTAGCAGGTCGCTTTGCGATGAAAGAGGCGATTTATAAAGCAATACCGATGATCGATAAAACATGGCGCTTCACAGACTTCTCTATCATGAATGATGATTCAGGTGCTCCCTATCTTGTTGAACCAGCAGAAGTCAAGGTGATGTTGACCCTTAGTCATTCGGAAAATTATGTAGTGGCAGTTGCCATTTGTTTATAGTATAATGATCTATGTTATAGGAGGATTAATCAATGAATGAAACCGTAGATAAAATTATTGAAGTGTTAGGAAAATTACGACCGTATTTACAACGTGATGGTGGTGATTTAGAGTTTGTCCGTTTTGAAGAAGGCATTGTATACGTGAGAATGATGGGGGCTTGTGTTGGTTGTGCTATGTTAGAGCACACGCTTTCAGGTGGAATTGAGGCTGCTTTACTAGAAGAGGTGCCGGGTGTTATTGGTGTTGAAGCAGTAGAATAAGGATGTGAGCTGCCATGAGTCAGTATGTGTTCGGTGTAGACGTAGGAGGGATGTCAATTAAGCTAGGCTTATTTCAAAAAAACGGTGAATTGGTTGAGAAGTTCTCGATTGAGACAGATATTGGAGATGAAGGTCGTCGTATTCTACCAGCGGTTGCTCAGGGAATTTTTGAAAAGTTAGGGTCACGGGGACTGTCGATTAATGACGTAAGTGGAGTTGGTGTAGGTGTACCATCTCCTGTTACCGATGATGGCGTTGCTTTATTTGGAACCAACATTAACTGGCGAGATCCTATTCCTGTGAAAGAAATTCTGCATGAGTTACTCGATGTGCCTGTTTACGTAACCAACGATGCTAACTTAGCTGCTCTTGGTGAGTTGTGGCAAGGGGGAGCCAGTGGAAAGAAAAGTATGATATTGTTGACGTTAGGGACTGGTGTTGGTGGGGGAATCGTGATCGATGAAAAGGTGATAAATGGTGCGAATGGCACTAGCGGCGAAGTGGGTCACTTTTTGGTCGTTTCTGAGAATGGCGCGCCTTGTGGTTGTGGAAGAATTGGCTGTCTTGAAACGGTTGCTTCTGCTACTGGTATCCTTAGGCTAGCTAAGGAGCAACTTGCTACGTTTGAAGGAGAGAGCATCTTGAAGAACATAGAGGACATGGGAGTCAAGGATGTTTTTGATGCTGCTCTTACTGGTGATGTATTTTCCGTGGATCTTGTGGATCAAGTTGGTCATTACTTAGGTTTAACCTGTGTCAACTTAGCACTCACCGTCAATCCGGAGGTTTTTATTTTGGGTGGTGGTGTTTCTCAAGCTGGCGATGTATTATTAGAGGCAGTTAGAAAGCATTATAAAATTCATGCTTTTTCTAGTGTGAAAGACACGCCTTTTAAGTTGGCAATCCTTGGAAACGATGCTGGGATCGTTGGCGGTGCTTATTTAGCGATGGTCGGAAAAAAATAGAAATAATTTTTTAAATAAGCGATAAAGGTCGAGGAGCGAAACTTGCGAATTCAATTCGCTTAGTTGAATCCATTGCCTCATGTACCAGGAACTTTACCAGCGAAGCAAGTGAACAGTTCCAAACTGCAAGTATTTTGAATGACGATGAGATTTGAAGGTTATTTATAAAAGGAGTTTTGTATGATGAAAGTATATCCATTACCAGTTGGTAGTTACCAAACAAACTGTTATATTTTATCGGTCGGTGAACGTGCTGTCATTGTAGATCCAGGTGATGATGTGAACAAAATCGTTACTTATTTAGGCACCAACGGTTTAGTACCAGAAGCGATTTTAATTACTCACGGTCATTTTGATCACATTGGCGCTTTGGAAGAGATTCAGAAGCAGTATGATATTGACGTGTATGTTCATAAGGACGAAGTGGACTATTTGACCAATCCAGAGTTGAATTTGTCCCATCGTCCTGGGAGAGGTGGCATCAGTATGGAGCTTTCTCGTTTAAAGATCATCGAAGAAGACGAGGTGGTTGAGTTATTAGGTCAAGAAGTACAGACGTTACATGTGCCAGGGCACAGCTTAGGTAGTTTGGTGTTTTATGTGAAGGAAGCAGGATTTGCTGTAGTGGGAGATGTGTTGTTTAAGTCTTCCATTGGGCGTTCAGATTTTCCCAATGGAGATCACGAACAATTGATTTCGGGGATTAAGTCGAAGTTAATGGTATTGCCAGATGATACCATTGTTTATCCAGGTCATGGCGGTGCGACGTTGATTGGGACTGAGAAACGGAACAACCCATTTTTGTAACATGCATCTACGTTTGTAGGTGCTTTTTGTGATGTGTCTGGTTAAAGGCCTCTTTTGATTGACTTTTTAATGATGATCGGCGTTTTCATTGAAAAACTTGCGAAATTTAGCAGGTTTTTTTATTTTTTCTGCGTATATAAAGGTATAGGGGTAGCTATCAATTGATCTTAATAATAGCTGTGGTCATGTAAATCTTCACTAATCAATTAGAAATCAACCTCTAGTGAAGACTTTCATGGGAGAAAAGCTTGTAATCTTCACTATAGAGGTAAAAATAGGCGTTCGGCGAAGATTTTTAAGCCAAAATCGATAAAAATCTTCACTAATAGCTCAAAAAATGTCTCTTAGCGAAGATTTGATATTTAAGATCAAAAAACAAAGAGGTGTAAACATGATAAGTCTAAAGATCGAACTAGAAAAGGCTGAAAAAGAACTTGAAGCAGTAAATCAAGAACTAAGGATCCTTCCCCCAGGTTACTTAGTTAGAAAAGGAGGAACATACCAACATAAAATTGGAAAAAAAGAAACCACCATTACTAAAAATGGACCTCTCATTCGTCAACTTTATCGCAAACGTTATCTTCTTAGCTACAAAAGACAGCTCCAACGTAACATTGCTACCTTATCTAGAGTAGTTAAGAAGTTAGACATCCAATTACGAAAGCAGCTCATTGCTAGTCTTCCTAAATCCTACCAAGGCCTTTCCATCACCAACTTCTACCATTCTTCAGTGGAAGCTTGGCTTGCTGAACCCTACGCTAGAAACACCCACCCAATTAAAAAAGGGACAGGTTACACAACGAAAGGTGGTGTAGTAGTTCGTTCTAAGTCAGAGTGGATTATCGCTACCACACTAGAAGAAAATAATATTCCTTACCGCTACGATGCCCTCATTAAGCTCGGTTATAAAACTAAATCACCAGACTTCATCATTCTGCATCCCTACACTGGAAAAATTATTTATTGGGAACATTTTGGTGCGTTACATGAGCCTAACTACGAAGCAGAAATGAATGAAAAAATGGATCTTTATTACAAAAATGGTTATATAGAAGGGGGCAACCTGATCTATACCTTCGAAGCTCACATCCGAGACCCACAGCGCCTGCAACAGCTCATTGATCATATTCTCAGAGGATAAGTCACTGTTGGAAGCCACAAGCTGTTAATTTTTGTCATTTTCCCAGCATATACTGCTTTTAAAGGGGCTGATGGGATGTCCAGATTGCGTCTGTTTTTATTTAAGCAGTACTTCAAAATTCATGTGTTTTGTCTGTTAATGATCGTTATACTTCGGACTTTTATGGATGTGCGAGCTGGTTTTCTTTTATGGTTAGTCATCATCGTTTCAACAGGCAACGTCCTAATTGGTCTAACAACAAAGGCGCATTTAGTGAGTAAGGATGTTTACACCATCGTAGCAACCTCAGCCTGCTTTTCCTTGACGTTGATTTCATGGCGTTTTTTGTGGGTGGCATTGGCCATCGACTTGCGTAACATGTCTCACTTTTTAGTGGCCATGATCATTTTTTCAGGCTTGACCTTTCTAATATCAAAACTTCTTCCTTATCGGAGAAGACGCCGCCGCCGATCTAGATGGCGTATCAGCCATCTACGGTATGTGGGGTGGACATTGCTAATTTTTTTATTTTTTTACCAAGTGATTCTAAGTTATTTATTGCGACCTAATTTCCTAACGGTTCTTAGCTTATCGGTATCTCATATGAATCTACTTGTTCTCATGTGGACATATTTTGATTTAAAAAAGTTGCACCATTTGAGAATTTAAGGTAAAATTGAAAAACAGATTGCAATCTATGTTGAAAATGTGGTAGACTGCAATTATAAGAAAGAGTTCACGGAGGCGAATACATATGAAAAGTAAAACTTTAGTAATGATTCCAGGGCCAACGCCAATTGTTGAGTCGATCAAAGCAGAAATGGGTCGTGAAGTTCAAGCGTTTGGAGATCCACGTTTTATTAAAGATTACAAAGGTGTAATTGATGATTTAGGAGAGTTATTTGGTTGTGACGGTAAGACGTTTGTTGTAGCTGGAAGTGGAACATGTGGCATGGAAATGGCCATTGCTAATACCACAAAAAGAGGTGATAATGTTCTTGTTATTACTCATGGTTTCTTTGGTGACAGATTCATTGAGTTATGTGAGCGTAAGGGATTAAACGTAGATATCTTACAATCAGACTGGGGGAAGACCGTTCCTTTAGCTGATATTGAAGCAAAGCTAGCTGAAAAAAGCTATGCCGTAATGACGGTTAGCCATGTAGATACGTCGACTGGTGTTGCAGCTGACGTTGCTGGTATCGGTGAAGTAATGAAGAAGTTCCCAGAAACGTTATTCATTGTTGACGGTATTTGTTCATCGGCGGCTCATTATGAGAACTTAACGGAAATGAATATTGATATCTTGTTAACTGGAACGCAAAAGGCATTTGGTGTGTCACCAGGCTTGTTTATGCTTTGGGCAAATAAGAAAGCGATGGCAAGACGTGAATCTTTAGGAGTGATCCCTGAGTACTACGTTGACTTTGATAAGTGGGTACCAATTATGGACGACCCATCGAAGTACTTCGCAACGCCAGCGGTTCACTTAGTGTGGGCATTAAAGGCGTCAGTAGCCATCATTAAGGAAGAGGGAATGAAAGGTCGTGCCCAAAGACACATTAAAAACGCACGTGCCGTTCAAAAAGCACTTGAAGCTCTTGGGTTTACGCTTCTTGCAGAAGAAGGTTGCCGTGCTGTAACACTTTCTAATGCGATCTATCCAGAAGGTGTAGATGACATGGAATTCAGAAAGAACATGTTAGAAGATGGTGTTGTGGTTGCAGGTGGACTAGGTGCTTACGCTGGTAAAATGTTCCGTTTAGGACACATGGGTAATATCGAAACTGCTGACCTTGTTACTGCTATTGCTACCATTGAGCGTGCCCTTGATAAGGCTGGAAAGCTTGAGAAGTACGGCGTAGGTGTAGGAACATTTTTAGCTGAGCTAGCAAAAGATTAATTTGAATTTAACTAAGTTGTAAGATGTCACCACGTGAAGTGAGGACATCTTTTTTAGGTTAATTCTCAAATAATAGCGAATAACTTTTCAAAAAATTTAGCACATTTTCGTGAAAAAAGTCGAAAAACGTTGCAGTTATATCCAAACATGTGATAGAATACACTTTATAAAGCGAAAATATCTGTTCGCGCAGTCACAACGAGTTTGTGAAAATAAAGAGGAGGATATGCATGATTAAAAAGAGTGAGGATATCAAAGAGCAAGTGCTCACTGAGTTTAGAGGTGGAATTGGTGACATTTCCATGTTTCATTTTATGAATGAGCAAGAAGCGAATGGGGCGGGAAGGCTTTTTGTGAAAACGATTATACCACCTGGGAATTCCATTGGTGAGCATGCTCATGACGGTGATATGGAGGCTTATTATATTCTAAAAGGCAAGGCTCTTGTGATGGATAACGGCGAGGAAGTTATCCTTGAAGCTGGAGATTGTAACATTTGTCCAGATGGAGACTCTCATGGAATTAAAAACATTGGCGAAGATAACCTAGAGTACATCGCCATCATTCTTTATTCGGAACAAAAAAAGATGTAAATGTAGGTAGGAAACTAGGGTTTTGAATTTTGAATAAAAAGGAGAATCGTGCATGGAAGCCAATTTTATGTCATTAGTTGTTATGCTTATCAGTATTGTTGTTTTAGTTGTTTCGATTACTAAGTTTAAGGTTCACCCACTCTTCGCTCTTGTTGGGGTTGCCATTGTTTCAGGATTTGCCTTTGGAATTGCTCCTGAATCAGTTATTCCTATTGCCATGACTGGGTTTGGTAATACCATTGGAAACATTGGTGTTGTTATTATCCTTGGTTACACCATTGGTGTGTTCTTAGAAGAGACAGGCGGCGCCTTGGTATTAGCTAATGCCATCTTGAAGGTGGTCGGTAAATCACGTTCACCACTAGCTATGGCACTTTCTGGTTATTTAGTATCGATCCCAGTGTTTAGTGATTCAGCCATCGTTTTACTTAACCCAGTTGCTAGATCTTTGTCTGCCCGCTCTGGCGTTCCAATTGTTGCCCTTGTTGGTGCACTTAATGCAGGTATTATGGCCACACACACCATGATACCACCAACACCAGGGCCTTTAATGGCGGCAGGAACACTAGGCGCAGATCTTGGGATGGTTCTTGTTTTAGGTCTACTGCCATGTTTAGCCTATGCTTTGGCAGGAATGTGGTGGAGTGGGAGTAAATTTGTTGCTGGGAAGTACCCTGAAGTAGCCAAGATAGAAGGGCTAGATGAAGTGATGGGTGATGACTTTACCATTAAGTCAGACCGAAAATTACCAAGCACAGGCTTGACGTTTGCTTGTATTTTAGTGCCAGTTGTTTTGATTTGTCTGAATTCCTTTGGACGGATGCTAATGTCGGAAGATGCTGGAATTCTACCATTTCTTGGCATTATCGGGCATCCAGTTATTGCTTTGAGCATGGGTGTTGCACTTTGTTTTCTACTTGATGGTGGTGCAAGAGAAAAAGGAAAGTTTGCAAGTTGGATTGGAAAAGCTGTTGATGGTTCAGGCTTTATTGTATTAGCAACTGGTGCTGCTGGTTCTTATGGACTGATTCTTAGAGAGTCTGGCGTTGGTGAGTATTTAGGAAACTTAATTGCTGAAACACCGCTTCCGGCAATCTTTGTGCCGTTCTTAGTGGCGTGTTTACTCGTTATTTCTAATGGTTCAGCAACGGTAACTTTAGCAACTGGTTCAGCAATTATCTTGCCGCTAATGTCTTCGCTTGGACTTAGTCCAGCCATCGCGACATTGGCGCTTTCATCAGGAGCTTCATTTGCTTACCATACTAATGCCAGTCATTATTGGGTGGTTGTAAAATCCAACAACTTTACAGAGAAAGTTGGATTCGGCGTCGTAACAGGAGGGACAGCTATCGGGTCCATTGCGGCTTTCTTAGTCGTATGGATTATGTCCATCTTCATTACGGTTTAAGTCTCTCAAAGCTAGTATAAACGCTTATCCACGGTAAACGTTAGTTTGCCGTGTTTTTTTGTTACTTTTTGTTGTAAAAACAAGGGGAAAGTCTTTACAATTGTTCAACAATATCTTATAATCGAATGAATGACATCTAATGAGAGAGTACGATTACTTTAAGGAGGGTGGGGACGATGCCTAAGAAAGAGTATCGACATGCCGAGTACGCAAAGCGAGCTAAAAAGAAAGCAAAGTCAAAGGTCATGCGCGTTAGTTTTGAGCTCAATCTTTCGCAAACAGAAATGGCTAAGGAACTAGATCCTGAAGTTCATGGTGTTAGCAGTGTTCACACCTTAGCTAAAAAGTTGTTTTTAGAGCATTTGAAAGAAGAGGAATAATGGCATAATTGGACTTAGAAATGGTTGCTAGGTGCCATTTTTTATGAAAGAAATGCTTTGTTTTTTAAAGGTCAACCATAATTTTAATTATGTGAAAAAAATAGAAAAACTGTAGCCTTTTAAATTCTAATGTGATATACTACACGTAGTAAAGCATTTTTAGTATGATTTTTGATTCACAAGGGGATTTAAAGGAGGTTATTCACGTGATTAAGAGAAGTTCAGAGATTCCAGAGGAAGTATTGCCAGAATTCAAAGGTGGAGAGGGTCACATTTCAATTTTTCAATTTATGAGTGAGGAAGAGTCAAATGGAATGGGAAGGCTTTTTGCTAAGTCGGTGATTCCACCAGGTAATTCCATTGGGAAGCATACTCATGAGGGAGACCAGGAAACCTATTATATTTTAAAGGGAAAAGCTCTTCTGACTCTTAATGGCGAAGAAACCGTTCTTGAACCAGGTGATTGCACCATGTGTTTTGATGGGAATACCCATAGCATCAAAAGCATTGGTGACGTTGATTTAGAGTATATTGCGATTATTCTGTATACGAAGCAAAAGGAAGTTTAAATAGCAATTTAGACCGTGATCGTTAAAACGATGGCGGTTTTTTGATGGTTGAAAAGGAGCGAGGGGTATGGTACAATAAGAACCCCCTAGGGGAGGGGTGTTGATTGGAAGGGTTGATTAGATGGAAGATAAGAGAGAGGTTCGCATTAGCTTTGATGTAACTGGGATGACCTGTTCAGGTTGTGAGTTTAAAGTGGAGAATAAGTTGCTGGCTGTGGCGGGTGTTCTTAAGGTGAAAGCTAATTACGTTAACAATCAAGTGGATGTTGCCTTTGATCCATCCATAACCAATCAATTTTCCATTACGCATGGGATTGAGGAGTTAGGTTATGAAGTTTCTGAAATTGAAGCAGTAAATCAGAAGCAATCAGTGCCATCAAGAAGTAAGGGCGCTATCCTCATTGTTGGGATGTTTATTCTTACGATAGTAGGTCTGATTTTTTTAATGGTGACGCTGGATCCTGATTTAAGGAGACCTAGTCCTGGTGCAGGGTATGGCGTACTCTTCTTGTTTGGCTTACTTAGCCCGTTATTTTGTACCGTGGCATGGAGCATTAACATTTCCGTTTGCACGTCTTATCAATCAGAGCGTCAAGGTACGTTTTCAAAATTAAGACCAAGTCTGCTTTTCAATCTTGGACGTGTCATTGCGATTACAACCTTTGGTGCTATTCTTGGAAGTTTGGGATCTGTTATTGGTTTTGCTCCAACGGCAAATGCCGTCGTTTCACTGATTGCAGGGGTTTTGCTTGTTATTATTGGTTTAAATATGTTAAACTTATTTCCAGCCTTACGACGGTTAGTTCCTAGGTTACCGAAGGTGCTTGGTAACCAAGCCGATAAGAAGATGAGTGAAAGTGGTCCGTTTATCGTTGGTCTATTAAGTGTCTTTATTCCTTGTGGACCATTACAAGCCATGCAATTGTATGCCTTAGGTACTGGGAGCGTGGCTTCAGGAGCATTGGCGATGTTTTTATATGCTGTTGGGACATTACCTTTGATGGTTGGTTTTGGTGCGGTTAGTTCGGTTATGAGTGAGAAAGTTAGAAGAGGTGTGTTAAAATTTGGAGCTGTTTTAGTGATCATCATGGGAGTGGGTATGTTAATGGGAGCATTGCTCTAACGGTTTGGAGGGATTTTAGTGAAGAAACAGACGTTAACCGTACATGGCATGAATTGTGCCTCTTGTACAGGTAAGGTTGAAAAGGCGGCAGGGGGATTAGAAGGCGTTTTAAGTGCGACGGTTAATTTAGCGACAGAGAGATTAATGGTGGAGTTTAATGAGAATCAGGTGAATCTTGAGGAAATCAAAGATATTGTAGAAAGTTTAGGGTTTACGGTGATTTTGCCGAAAGCTTTTCATGCGATGACCATTCCCATAACGGGGATGAACTGTGCCAGTTGTGTGGGGAAGGTCGAAAAAGGGATTTCGAAGTTGGATGGTGTAGTGGAAGTTAGTGTGAATTTAACGACGGAGCAAGCCAAGGTTGTTTACGATCCTAAAGTGGTGAAATTATCTGAAATTAAGGCGGTTATCAAGGATTTAGGTTTTGATGTGTTGGAAGTTGAGACGAGCAATGAAGCGGAAGAGTTGGCGATGCGCAAGGCCCGTGAGTTAAAGGTGTTCTGGATTCGGACGTGGGTTTCCATTGTATTCTGTATCCCGCTTTTTTACGTGTCCATGGTACCGATGTTACATATGATGGGATTAGGTTGGATTCCTTTATCGGTGCCTGATTTCCTTTGTCCCCACCATTATCCTGTTCGTCACACGTGGACACAAATTGTGCTAACGGTGCCGATTGTGATTTGTGGGTATTCTTTTTATACGAAAGGATTTAAGACGTTGTTGAAGCGACGACCGAACATGGATTCCTTGGTTGCAATTGGAACCACGGCCGCCCTGTTATATAGCATTTATAATACGGTGCTGATTTATCAGGGGGATCATCATTTGGTGATGCAGCTGTATTACGAAACCGCTGGTGTGATTGTGACGTTGATTTTATTGGGGAATGCCTTAGAAGCGGTTAGTAAGTCCAAGACATCAGAAGCGATTAAGAAATTAATGGGTCTGGCTCCGAAGACGGCGACCATCGTGCGAGATGGCGTTGAGATTGAGGTTCCCATTAATGAGGTAGAAATTGGCGATGTGGTGGTCGTTCGTCCAGGAGAGAAAGTACCGGTAGATGGACAGGTTATCAGTGGCACGACCGCTATTGATGAGGCGATGCTAACTGGAGAGAGTTTGCCTGTTGATAAAAAGGTTGGCGATCAGGTCTTTGCTGCTTCCATTAATAAAAATGGGACGATTCAGTTTGAAGCCACTAAGGTGGGTAGCGATACGGCCTTGGCACAGATCATTAAACTAGTGGAGGATGCTGCGTCATCGAAAGCACCCATTGCACAAATCGCTGACGTGGTGACGGGATATTTTGTTCCGGTTGCTTGTGGGATTGCATTATTGGCAGGCATCGGCTGGTACATCGGTACCGGTGATTTTGAGTTAGCGATGATTGTCTTTATTTCCGTGTTGATCATTGCTTGCCCTTGTGCGTTGGGGCTTGCTACGCCAACGGCGTTAATGGTAGGAACTGGCAAGGGAGCTGAACATGGGATTTTAATTAAATCAGGTGTGGCTTTAGAGGGAGCTTATAAGTTAAATACCATCGTCTTTGATAAGACGGGAACCATTACAGAAGGCAAGCCTGAAGTGACGGATGTGATTAGTTTATCGCCCCACATGGACGAGGATTATGTGTTGCAGCTAGCTGCTTCTTGTGAGAAAGGGTCGGAGCATCCATTAGGTGAAGCCATTGTTCGAGGAGCTGAAGAAAAGGGCTTAGGTTTATTTGAGGTGGCCGATTTTGAGGCGATGACCGGTAAAGGGATTAGGGCTAGTGTTAACGGGGTTCAGGTGCTGATTGGGAATCAGCGGTTAATGTTAGAAAAAAGGGTCGATCTAGATGGTGTAAGTTTTCAGTCAGACGATTTAGCTAGTTCAGGAAAGACACCGATGTATGTGGCAGTAGATGGGGCATTAATTGGGATCATAGCGGTTGCCGATGTGGTAAAAGAGAGTAGCAAAAAGGCGATAGAGAACCTGCAAGCCATGGGAATCTCTGTCGCCATGTTAACAGGGGACAATGTGCGAACAGCGGAGGCCATTGCTCGTCAGGTGGGGATTGATCGGGTATTGGCAGAGGTGTTGCCGGGGGATAAGGCAGACGTTGTGAAAAGGTTGCAAGCGGAGGGTAAACAGGTGGCCATGGTGGGGGATGGGATTAACGATGCGCCTGCCTTGGTTCAGGCCGATGTGGGAATTGCCATCGGTTCAGGAACAGACGTGGCCATTGAATCGGCGGACATCGTCTTGATGCGTAGCGATTTGATGGATGTCCCCATAGCGGTAAAGCTGTCTAAGCGAACGATCACAACGATTAAGCAGAACCTGTTTTGGGCATTTTTGTATAATTCGATCTTGATTCCGGTCGCCGCAGGCGCTTTATATTTGTTTGGTGGACCGTTGTTAAATCCGATGTTGGCCGCAGGCGCCATGGCGTTTAGTTCCGTTTCGGTGTTAACCAATGCGTTACGATTGAAGAATTTTGAGGTTTAAAGGCAACGAGCTCAGTTTGTAGTGAACAAGGTGAACGAACAAATTGATTGCGATTGCTTTCTTAAAAGCTTCTTCACGACATAGGAGTGATTAGAAGCAACTGGGAGGTAGAGGTATGAAAAAAATATTTATGATGACATTAGGGGCGGTATTAATGGTAGGACTTGCAGGGTGTAACAATGAGGAAAATGGTGGTACTACCGAGACCACAGTTCCTGTCATTGAGAATCCAACAATCGATTTACCAGTAATTGCTTATTCAGAAGTGTTTGACCAGGAGCCAGAGGAGTACTTTGTCTTTTTCTGGAATGCCACTTGTCCGGCATCGCAGCAGTTTGAGCCGTTTGCCCTCGAGGCAAGCGAAGCCGGTGTTCCAATTTTTATTGTTGATATGGCGGATCCCGCTAATCAGGGGCTTTGGTACGACTGGCAATTGCATCACGAAATCCATACGGTCTTAGTTGGAGACGTTGAACATGGTGAAGTGACGTTTTTTGAGGGGGTAACAGCAGACGATTTCCCGCAAGCAGACGGATGGTCAATGAATATTGTGGGGTCGTATGCTTTAATGCAGATGCAGTTTCCGCAAAACAACCGGCAACCAACTCATTTAGATGAACTTGAAGTAGCTGGAACGCCTGAATTATTACGTGTTGTGGATGGCATTGGCGTCAATCAAAGAATCGGCGTGGAGCCAAGTCAAACGTTGTTAGGGCAGTTTGGCCAGTAGCGGGAGGTTAAAAAATGAACGAAGAAAAGAAAAAAGCCGTTCAATCTCTGAAAACGGCGCGTGGACAAATGGACGGAATCATTAAAATGATTGAAGACGGACGTTATTGCATGGACATTTCCAATCAAGTAGCAGCCAGTGCAGCCTTGGTTAAAAAAGCGCAAGTGTTAATTTTAAAACAACACATTGCCAATTGTGTGACCGCCGCTGTAGAAGCAAAGGATAGCAAAGAGAAGTTAGACGAGATCACGAATATTTTAGAGAAGATTATTAAGTAAGGTAGGGTGTTACACATCTCCTGTATCACAAAACCCTCTATTTTTGACATTTTGTGATACAGGATGAACCAAATAATAGGAAAAACACTCGTATTATATCGTAAAGCACTCAATTTCGGTATTTCACGGATATGAAACGAGCCAAATAGAAGGAAACAGTACAAAACTGTATCACAAAACCCTTAATTTTTGACATTTTGTGATATAGGGGCAACCCTCATATCTCTAATCGAATCAAAAAGATCAGCCAAAGTATGAACAGATATCCTCCCGATATGTAGTCTGGAAAACTTTTTGTTTTTCCAGCGTCTACTTCATCGGGAGTTGTTCAAATTTACTGATCTTTTTTGATTTCAACACTATTTCAATCGAGCCCGCCACCTGTAAATCAGGTATTTCCACTTCGACCTTGACCTTTTAATTTTAAGGTCTAAGTGTTTAACGAGATGTTCCACTAATTCGTGTTCTTTTTCGGTAATTGGTAAATCACTGTAGCTAGCTTTATCAAAGACGTCAGCAACTGTTTTTAAATCACGCTTATTCCTCGCTGTGATAAAGAGATCATCGCTAATTCGATCAGCGAATTGATAGAACGTCTCGTGATCTTGGCGGTTAAACTTCAACGTTTTGAATTGATAAAGTAGAATCGAAAATTGATCAAGGACTGGGTTGCTATCTTCTTTTTTCGTTAACCCGTTGCGACGTTTGAGTAGCCACCTGGTGATCAAGTAGCCACTTCCAAGAACAAGAAGACTAATCAGGATCCAGGTAAATAGACTGAATCCAGACGCCTGGTTGTTTGATTGATTCTGGTTATGGCTTGGTTCGCCTGGTTGTCCGTTAGCATCGGTTGATTGGTCGTTATCGTCATCTGCTGGTGCAGTCGTCCGGGGTACCGTTGTTGGTGCTTCTGTTTGCTGATCGTTGTTGTTGGTAGGTCTGTTTTGTGAGGGATTGTTGCTAATGTTTTGCGAGCTAGCTGGTGTTGGCTCAAATCGGTACCAACCGTAACCTTCGAAGTAAACTTCTGCCCAGGCGTGAGCCATGTTGTTTCGCACGTCGATGTAGCTACCTTCACCTGCTCTTGTACTAAGGCGGAACCCTTCTACGTAGCGAGTTGGTATTCCAAGGCTGCGAGCCATGGTAACAAAGGCAGTGGCAAAGTGAACGCAGTACCCTTCCTGGATGTCGAAGAGGAAATGGTAGACAAAGTCTAGATCCACAGGGGATGGTCCAGGAGTTAAGGTGTAAGAAAAGTTCTCCCTCAAGTATTGTTCCAACAGTTGCATACGCTCATAATCGTTAGTAGCAGTACGGGTGACTTCTCGTGCTAAGTCAGTAATTTCTGTGGGGAAGTCAACTGGCAATTGGGTATAGATGGCGCGAATTTCATTGGCACGAGGAATCAGGTAGTTAATAAGCAGTTCTTCGTAAGTTAGGGTAATGCCGTTGTGGTAGAACTGTGTGAGGGTTAATTCATAGCCATAAACATCACGGAACGTATCAATGATCTCGAGCAGGTCAGATAAAGCATGTGGATAAGAGAGATAGGGCAATCCCCAACCAAAGGGAATGCCGAGGTCAACGGTGTAAGAACTGTTTCGTGATAGCCTTTCTTCGGCAACGAATTGCCCCTCTCGAAGGCGGTGGAACGATGAATCAGAATCCGTTGAAGAAATGCCCTGTACAATCCCGATATGAAACACAGAAGTAGGGCGAGCGTTTAACACGTTAACTTCTAACCGATGTCCTTCGACCATAAAGCGGACATCGTCGACAAAGGAATGTTGAGAGAAAATCCAGAGATCATGTAAATCAGAGGTTGGATCCGTAAAAATACGTAGGTCAGGGTTGTGAAGAAACGCCTCCTGCAACCAAGGTTCATCTACCTCATCTGGATCAAGGAGGATGTAACGACGATTAAGAATGCCATCTGCCCGTGAAATTAAGTGAAAATAATAGGTAGTTGCAGCCTGTTCAAACAATTCTAAATTTTGCTCCGTTACATTAAAGTCAATGGGAACAAAGTCATCGTAACGGTTGACCCAAGAATAGCCCGTATAGGTATCCCGTGTAAGACCTGTCAAATAAATCGGAAGTGGGGCATCGGTGCGAATCTGCATAAAAAGACCGTCGCTCAAGGTCACATCGCCGCCGAGGGTAGAGGTGGTGTCACTGAATCCCACTTGCTGCAACGAAAACTCACCCTCCATGACGCTCCCACGGAAAAAGTCATTAACCAAGTCAAAAGGTTGGACAATGGTGGTTTGAAAGGCACTGTCGAGAAAACCTGGCTCAGGTGTAGGGAACAAATTGGAAAGAAAAAGCGTGGCGATGACTACCGGTACTGGAAGCAAGTACTTAAAAGCAGGAGTCGTCTCTCTAGCAAATTTTTTCAAGTTTTGTTGATAAAGGTATTTGAGGAAAAAGACCAGCATGAGAAAAGCAAACAGTTGGAAGGAGAAGGGGAAACGAAACACACGGGCAGATAGGAGGGAGCCAAAAATGACCGATGAAATAGCGAACAGCGTGAAAAAGTGGAAGCGGCGATAGGTGAATAGAACGACAAATAGACTGAAAAGGAGGCTGGTTGCCCAAAGGATTATTGATTCATAGGCAGCAGTTAAGGGACCAGTCCCTGCAAGGAAATAGGCAGCCCCCATGATATTCGCTGTGAATCCATTAGCAAAAGCCGTCTCATCAGCTGTTGGCAAGAAGCCGGAAGCAAAGAAAAGGAGGGCGACAAGTAAAGGAGCTAATCCCATAAGGGCAAAGGATTTATGGGTAAAGATGAGGCAGAGCAAAGAGGTGGAAAGAGTGACCTGGAAGAAAAGAAGGCCATAATTTTGTGCAAAAACAGTGGTGCTCACTAGGCCAGTTGTTAAACTCCAGGCTAAGAGAACGCCAAAGGTCATGACAAAAATAGCGTCTAACTTAGTTGGTGGAGAATGTTTAATTTTGACTCGTTTGGATGTTAGCCTTTTGATCACGATGGCACCTCCTTTTCTTTAAACCGATCTGACTAAAACTGGATGATCGTCACATCAAGACTCGTTAACGTTTCTACGTGGTAATTTTCTAAGTTCTCAGGTGAGTAAAAGATCAGGCGATGACCTTTCATGTTTAACGCCTTTAAACCAGACAGAAGTCCCTCGTCCACCTGATGGGCGAAGACAACCACATTATTAAGTGGTTGGTCGGATGTAGCATGGTTATGTAGAAGTTGACCAAAATCGTCCTTGTGGTTGAAACGAATGTTTGACACCTCTCGGTAGAGGGCTAAAGCATCTGTATGAGGTCGAGGGGGAACGCGGTTAAATGGATCTAAATAGTGGAGAGTGATCGGGTAACGGGACTTGGCACATTGATCCACACTTGACGCCACATATTCCATGAATCGGTCTTCCTTTTCTAATGCTTGGTGAGCTTTTCCTGACACGGTTCGGTTATCAATAAAGAAATCGATGGTTTGTCGTGGTTGCGGTTGAAACTCTTTACTAATGAGCTCCCCACGCTTGGCACTAGCTTTCCAGTGAATTTGTCTTTGGCTATCCGCTCTTTGATAAGGTCTTAGCTCAGAAACGGTGTTAGATGTTTCAAAATGCTTAAGCCGACCCTCTTTTTCAACCGGTTGTTCAAGGGCATCCAAAGGTAGGGGTGGAATCGGGAAAACATTAGGCGTTACCGTTAAAAAGTCTCGCTTTGGATGGAGGTGTTTGAACTTAAATAATCCCAAGAAATCGTAGATCGCCAAATATTCAATGCCAACTTCATACTCTCCACGGTAAATGCCTTCTAAGTGAAAGATCGCCTCATAAGCTCTATGAGCTGGTAAGGAAAAATAGACTTCCTTTTGATCGAGACCAAGCCCCATGTGATTGGCATCCAGGCGCAAACAAACCATCGGGTGGGGAAGGAGGTGATGGTTTTTGACGACCACCGTAAACTGGGCTTTTTCCTGCTTGAGAATTAGATTGGTATTCAACGATCCTGAAATGAAAAAATGACCCTTTGAAAACCAGGTCATCAGAAAAGAAAAAATCGGCAAGATGAAAAGAGCGTACAAAACGCCATAGGTGAGAGGCGACTCGTTCAAATACACGAACAATAAAAAGACCAGAACAATAAAGCCATAGGTTAACCGATTTTTAAGCATAATGAATCCCTACCTCTTATACTGGGACTTTGGTTTCTAGAATGATACGTTTGATGACGTCTGACCCAGATTGCTTTTTAAACTTAGCTTCTTGCTTTAAAACAAGGCGATGGGATAAGACAGGATAGATCATTTTCAACACGTCATCAGGCGTTACATAGGTACGGCCTTGATAGAGGGCCCAGGCTTGAGAAGCACGGTATAATGCCAAACTGGCACGAGGGCTACACCCTAGGGCTACATCAGGATGAGCCCGGGTTTTCCCGACTAAAGTAACGATGTATTGGTTGATACGCTCTTTGACGTGAACGGTTTGAACGTAACGTTGTAATTGCAACAACTCTTCAACGCTGGAGACAGCAGTTAGGGTTGAAAGAGGATCTTCCTGATTGAAACGGTTAAGTAGATTGCATTCCTCTTCGGCACTTGGATACCCTAAAGCAAGCCGCATAAAAAAGCGATCAAGTTGAGCTTCAGGAAGCGGGTAAGTCCCAGCATATTCAACGGGATTTTGCGTGGCAAAGACGATAAAGGGCTTTGGCATCGGGTAAGTTTTTCCATCGACGGTAACTTGCGATTCTTCCATGACCTCTAGCAAACTGGATTGGGTTTTAGGCGAGGTTCGGTTAATTTCATCGACTAAAACGATTTGAGCACGAATGGCACCTTCCTGATAATCAAACTCTCCTGTTTTCTGGTTATACATGGAGAAGCCAGTGACATCACTTGGTAAGACATCTGGTGTAAACTGAATCCGACGGAAGGAACAATCAAAGGACTTGGCAATGGCAGAAACCAAGCTGGTCTTTCCTACACCGGGTAAGTCTTCAATTAGAACATGCCCCTTACATAAAAAAGCACATAACGCCAACTCAATGGATTCCCTTTTTCCGACAATTACCTTTTCGACGTTGGTAATGATCTTTTCAAGTGAGGTTGTAACAAATTCTGACATACAATTCCCTCCAAAATTCGACTAAAATTTCATCTATTGTATCAGTTGTGGGAGGGAGATACAAGGGAGAAGGCAACAAAAAAGCTATCAAAAACCAAGGGAATTTGATATAATTTTTTTAACTAGAGGTGGTTAATGTGGCAACCCAATTTAACAAACAACAAGAGTTAGCGGTCTACACGAAAGAAAAAAACGTTCTCGTGGCGGCAGGTGCCGGATCGGGTAAGACAACAGTTTTGATTGAGCGGATCCTACAGAAAATTTTGCAGGATGGGGTTAACGTGGACGAATTGTTGGTGTTAACCTTTACTAACTTGGCTGCTCGAGAAATGAAAGAGCGTCTTCGTTTAAGGCTCGCTGACGAGTTGACAAAACAACCTCAAAACGAGCACCTGCAAATGCAACTGTACAAGCTCCCTCTGGCTAACATTTCCACTTTCCATACGTTCTGCTTCCAAATCGTGAAACGTTACTACTACCTAGTAGACCTAGATGTGACAGTCACTTTAATGGACGATGGCGACGCGTTAGCCCTACGAGATGACGTATTAGAGGCCTTTCTTGACGACCAATACGAAAAGGACGAGTTTTTAACCTTGGTTCATACTTTTGGCGGGGATCGTAGCGATGCGGCTTTAGGGGTCTTATTAATGAAAATCTACGAATTAGCGCGAGCCAATCCGAAGATGGAAGGATGGCTAGATAACTTAAGCCATTTATATAAGATGGATGATGCGACTTTAGAAACGTGGCACGGGTACGAAGACGTCCTCCGATTTGTAAAGCCACTTCTAGAATTGGCCAATAGCCACCTAGAAGAAGCTCGTGAATTAGTTGCTCGCTCTCAAATAACGGATCTCACTCATGGCTATGTGGCAGGGGTTTACGATCAAGATATTGCCTTGCTCCAGGCGGTTACCGAAAATCTTGCCCATTACGAAAAAACAAGGGATTTGCTGCAAGAAACAAAGCTTGCTAACTTTCCGGCGATCAAAAAGAAGGATTACGATCCAGAACTTCACGAACAGGCGAAAAAAGCCCGGGAAAAATTCAAAGAGGCGATTAACACCCTAAAATCTGATTTCTTCGTCTATACCGATGCCAGCCATACCATTCACTTTAACCAAGGAGAAAAACTGGCGAATTTGCTAGCTAAAGCGGTCAAGGACTTTGATGATCGTTTTTTCCAAGTGAAAAAAGAACAAAACCGTCTCGACTTCTCTGACTTGGAGCGCCTGACGTTGCAAATTTTAACCAATCAAGAAGCCAACGTATTAGAAGAAGTGGCAGCTACCTTTTGCGAAATCATGATTGACGAGTATCAGGATACCAATGACATGCAGGAGTACATGGCGACCCTAATTAAAGAAGCGGGATCGGCGACGACCTTTATGGTAGGGGATGTGAAACAATCCATCTACCGTTTCCGTTTGGCAGAGCCAGCGATCTTCCAAAACAAATACAACGCCTTTAAAAACCCGTCTGTAGACGGCTTGAAAATTGACTTGATGGAAAACTACCGTTCTAGCAAGGAAGTTATCGATGGAACTAACTACGTTTTTGAACATCTGATGGATGAAGAAATAGCGGAGATTACTTACGACGACGATGCCGCTTTAAAAGTGGGAGTAAAAGAAGCTTCAGATGACTTTAACACCCCAGAACTCCACCTCATTGATAAATCTGTGGTAACGACCCAGGAGGCTGAATTAGAAAACTTTACCGATGCAGAGCTGGAAGCTCATCACATTGCCCAGCGCCTGGTCAGGATGGTCACCCAAAAAGAAAAAATATGGGACCGGAAGGGTGGAGAACATCGCCCGCTTCAGTATAGTGACGTGGTGATTTTGATGCGTTCCATGACGGCTAGTGCGACCTTTTACGGCATTTTAAGCGATTACGGCATCCCCGTCAAGACCGAAGTCGCTGGAAATTTATTAGAAGAAACAGAAATTATTACAGCTTTATCAGCCTTGCGAGTGATTGACAACCCATACCAAGACATCCCGTTAGTAGCGACCTTGCGTTCGCCGCTATTTCTCTTCACGGAACCAGAATTAGCCCGAATCAAAACAGCCACCCCATCAGCAGCCACCTTTTACGATTGCCTAAAACATTACCCAGAAAATAGTGTTGATCGAGCACTCATCGACAAAGTCTGTGCCTTCATGGAAAGGCTTCATCGCTGGCGCTTCGATTCCAGATCTCAATCTTTGGCACAGACCTTGCGTACCATTTACAGCGACACTTCTTACGACGACTTCGTCCTAGGACTTACAAGTGGGAAGCTCCGGCGGGCTAATCTTGACTTGCTGCTTCAGATGGCAGACGACTTTCAGACCCGCCGAACCCTTGGCTTGTCCCAATTTTTACGCCACCTAGACCACCTGCAAGCTCTCGGAAAAACCGTTCCGAAAGCCCACGTAGAAGAAGCCACCTCCGGCGTTAAAATCATGACCATCCACAAGTCCAAAGGACTTGAATTCCCCCTAGTCATCCTAGCTGGAATCCAAAAAAAATTCAACGTCCAAGACGAGATGGGCGATTACATCTTACATAAAAATTACGGCATCGGCATGAAATACATCGATCCTGATTTGCGGTTGAAACAAAAAACCATGACCGGTACTTTACTAGCAAAAACCCTTCGCAAAGAAATGTTAGCTGAAGAAATGCGTCTCCTCTATGTAGCCCTGACCCGTGCTAAAACAAAGCTGATTTTAACAGGGGTCACCAAAACCATAGAACATGCTCATGAACTAGCTAGCAAAGACATTCGTCCAGCCTACGTCAGATCATCTGCGAAATCCTATTTGGATTGGTTGTTACCTGTTGTGCTGAAAAAGGCAATAGATAACCCATGGCACACAGAAGAGGTGACCAGCCTACAATGGCCACCAACTCATGATAGCTCTCAAAAAGCCCTTGAACAAGAGCCACCAACCATCGACTTAGAAGCTACTTTCAATCGCACTTACGCTCAGGTCGAGCTAACGACCATTATCGCCAAACAGTCGGTGAGCCAGCGCAAGGAAGAAGAAACGGTGCCCCTGTTTAAAGGGATCCCGGAAGCACGTGACAAAGTCGCCTACGATCGCCCCTCCTTTATGGAAACAGACGTCAAAGCCACCGAAGTGGGGACGGCTCTCCACCAATACATGCAGCACCTACCATTGGACGTGGCTCACACAGATGAGAGCCTAGTTGCATTCAAAGAAGACTTGATAACCCGAAAAATCATCAAACCCTCCATTGCCGACCGCATTAACCTAGGGGATGTTCTTAACTTTATGAATAGCGATCTTGTGTCTCAGATCAAAGAGGCAAAACAAATCAAACGGGAACTTCCCTTTACCATGCTGATCCAAGCTGGAGAATCAGAGATCGCTAAAGCCATGCTTCAAGGGATCATTGATATGTTGGTTGAGTTCGATGAAGAAGTTTGGATCGTCGATTACAAAACCGATCATGTAGCCAACTTCGAGTTGGAAGGAAGCATGCTACGACGACGCTACGAAATCCAAATGAAATACTACCTCCAAGCGATGAAAGACTTGTATCCAAGTAAGAAAGTGACTGCTCACGTGTACTTTATGCGAGTAGGGAAAGTTGTGGTGTACGAGTAGAAGATATTTAAAAGGTCATATCGCAACGATGTGGCCTTTTACTTTGGCTAAAATTCTAATTTTCAAAAACACTTGACAAGTACACTTGGCATAGACTATAATACAGTTATGACAACAAAACTTTGCAAAAAGAAAATAAAACTTGGAGGTACCAGTTATGAATAAAGATGAAATTTTAGCTAGAAGTCGTGAATCAGGGCAAGATGAGGGAATTATTCATGCTGAAAATGTTGGTTCAAAACGTGGTTATTTGTATTTAGAGACAGTTGGCCTGCCTTTAATTCTATTTTCATTTCTCACTCAGCAGTTTCTAGTTATTTATGCGATACTCACCCTTTATAGTGTTTACACTTATGGATTAATGATTACTAACTACCAACAGTTCAATCAAAGGCGGTATTTAGTAGGTGCTATTTTTTTTGGAGTGGTTTCTGGTGTGACCTTCGGCTTGTTGTTCGTCCGTGGTGTTGGCATTCAACAAGGATGGTGGGGTTAAATGAAAGGTGAACTGATTTTACAAAACCGCCTAAAAGTAGCTCGAGCTGAAAAAGATTTATCGCAAGGAGCACTTGCTGAAATGGTGGGGGTGTCTAGGAACACTATTAGTTCCATTGAGACGGGACAGTTTAATCCTACGGCGAAGCTAGCACTCATCTTGTGTATTGCCCTTGATAAGAAATTTGAAGATTTATTCTATTTCGACTAAAGTCATGTCGCAAGATGTGGCTTTTTCATGCCAAAATTCTAAATTTATACTTCGAAATTCCATATAAACGCATATCAAAAACGTTTTCTTTTGGTTTCGGTCGAAATTTAGCAGGTTTTATTTTTCTTTTGCGTATTCAACTATGAGCGGATTATTTCATCCACTCAAATACACGTACTAGGAGATGAAAAGCTATGGCAGTAAAAAGCAAAGAAACACATTCACTTTTATCACTACGCAACGATGCGGTGTTTAAAATGTTCTTTTCCAAAAAAGAGAACGAAGAGGAGTTGAGAGGCTTCTTAAAAGCAATGACTAATCTAACCGATGATGACTTGGCCTTTGTGGAAGTAAAGAATCCAACTTTGACGAAAGAAAATGTCGGGGATAAAGACTTCGTTGTCGATATCCGAATTATATCTGCATCAGGTGACCGGTTAAACATGGAAATGGAAATGCAAATGCAAAATCACGATGGATTTACCCGTCGGATGACTTCCTATAACGCAAGACAATACGCCTCACAACTAAAAAGAGGTGAAGATTACGTGAAGCTAAAGGCCTCAATCTCGCTTATTGTCACTAATTTTGAACTTTTCGATGATACGGATGAAGCCTATGAATACATTACTTACCGAAGAAGTAATGGAAAAACCTTTACAAATGCTCAACAATTTCATACACTAGACTTAACAAAACTTTCAAGTGACCGACTAGAGGATTATCAAATCTGGGGAACGTTGTTTAAGGCTAGAAATTCAGAGGAGTTGAAAGAGGTTATGGCGACATCTGAAAAAATGAAACAAGCAGGCGAAAAATTGTGGCAGTTAAGTGCTGATGAAGAGGCTCGCGAAATCGCTCAAGCTCGAGAAGAATCTCAATGGGCATGGAAACATACGCTTTATCATACAGAAGAACGTGCTCATGCAGAAGGGCATGAGGCTGGTGCAAAAGAAAAAGCCATTGAGATGGCGAAGAACTTACTAATTTCAGGGGTCTCAGAAGAAATAATAGCTAATGCCTCCGGATTATCTCTTCAAGAAATAGAGGAGCTAAAGGATTAAAAAATTTAAAACCACCGAATTCTCACGAAAATGGTGGTTTTCTTTATATCAACTTCTGAATAATACCGATAGCCATTTGGTTCACGCTTGGGAGTTAGTACGCCAATTTCATCGTAGTATCTCAACGTGTGGGTCGACAATTGCAACAACTCAGCTGCTTCTTTAATGGTATATCGCTTCATAGGGACACATCCTTTCTCTGTGATGGTAGTATAACATTAGAGTAGACTCGAATGTCAACAAAGAAACTCCCCCCTGTTGGCAAATTTAAAAAGGAGAACATGGGCCCCCATTCATAACTTTTCCTTTTTTTCATATGCTTTATTAAGAACAGAAGGGACAAAGTGGCGTGACCTTTCTGACCAGGAAGTGAAATTGCCCTTTTTGCAAAAAAAGGGCAATTTCCTACTCCATTTTTAGGTAAATTAGCGATTTTAACGATAAATAGTAGCTTTTGAAGCCAAAGTTATCCGATTCTGGCTGAAAACATGATTTCGGGATAATTTCTTGCTCAAAAAGTGCAAAAATCTGGTAAAATTATCCGATTTTTATATTAATGGCTAGTTTAGGATAATTATCTGTCAAAAAAGCAGAAAAATTATCCGATTTAGAAGAAAATTTCGATTTTCGGATAACTTTCTAATTAATAATGGTCAAGCCAGAATGTTTTATCGCACACCAAGGGGGATACACAATGAAATTATTAGAAAAAATTGAGGATTTGATCTTTGATTCACGGGTTATGTCTAGCGTCGAAATCATTAAAGATCGCTATGTAATCATCAAAACAAAATGTGTGATTCAGTGTTTAAGCGATGACCTATGCGTACTAACTACCCCAACTGGGACATGCTACAAAATTGCTGGTTGTCATCTCCAAGTTAAAGAATATGGCGACACTTATGTTAAAATCGTTGGTGAGAATATCACAGCATTTCTGATCGAAGGTGGTCACTATGAATAACGGTTGGTTGCAAGTTTTAATCCCAAAGGAGCATATTAAAATAGAAAGCCTATCAGAGTTAACTGATTTACGAACGCGCGGACTTCGAATTTATCGGATTCACCGGGAAGAAGATGGCTATGTGGTGACGGTACGTAAAGGATCTTTACAAGAGATGGAAGCCGTATCTGGCAAATCCATCTATCCAGGCATCCGATTATTTATCTTACCCGTAACCTTAACTTGGCTAGCACTCCTCCTCGTTGTTAACTTTCTAACTATCGACTACGAGGTTCGTGGGAACTTACCTATAGAAGAAGTGAACCAAGTCGAAGCACTTCTAGTTGACCATTTTCACCATCTAGGCCCATTTTCCTTTCCACGAACAAACCCCGATGATTTAGTTTCTCAACTGGAAGAAATCTTTCATGCCTATATTTGGATCGACGTGAAATCAGAGGGGACAATGTTGGTTATTTCCATTTACGATACCCAGGTTACTGAAAGAGAAGTTGACCCCGTCGTTACCGATACGCTCTATGCCACATCAACAGGTGTGGTGACATTGGTGGAAGTGTCAGCATGTCGGCCTTTAGTTGAAGTTGGTCAAGTGGTACGTGTCGGGGATCCTTTGATTACCTGCTATACGCCGACTGGCTTTGGTGAGGAGCTGGCTCCCATTGAGGGCATTGCTCACGGCGCTATTTATGCCCATGTGTGGTACGAGATGGAAATCGAGTTTCCACGAGAATATGTTGCACGTCTTTTGACGAGTAATAGTCAGACCCAGTGGTTTTTAAATATCGGCGAGTATAGACTTAATATGTGGGGGCAGACACCAGATTTTGAAGAGGTTGAAGCACGCTCTACGACCTTTAATCCATTGGGGATTTTTGATGTGGCACCTGTCACCTTAGAACGCGTGCAATCTTACGAAAAGCGTGATATAATAGTTGCCAATGAAGTTGAGCAGATTCAAGAGGCTTCTTATGGACTAGCAATGAGGCAGCTGGAGGTCGTGATGTCAGGTGACTTCGAGCTGATTGCCTTGCAGTTTCTCAGGTTAGAAGAAAAAGACGATAATGTGCGCTTGATTTATCACGTGACCGTAGAAAAAGACATTACCCAATAGTTGAGGAGTGGCGTTTTGGATAAGATTAAACTAGAAGATACATCAGTGGGAGAGTTAAACGAAATTTTTGGTGCCGACGAGGCCCATTTAAAATTGTTGGAAGCCCATTTTAAAGCGGAATTGATTTTGCGTGGCGATGAGCTCCATGTTTTAGGGGAAGAAGATGTGACGAAACCACTAGCGACAATGATCAGTGCATTGCGTGACTTGTATGCAAAGGGACAGAGCATCACCATCAACGATGTGAACTATTTACTAAAAGCAAAGACCACATCTGAGAAGAAATTAACGGAAGTAGTAGATGCTCGTGCTATGATCACAAAAACCCAGAAAGGGAAAGCCATCTATGCGAAAACGTTGAATCAGCGTGATTACTTTGCAAAGATCAAAAAGAACGACTTGGTTTTTGGAATAGGCCCAGCAGGTTGTGGTAAAACGTATCTTGCTGTTGTGATTGGTGTGACCTTACTAAAGCAAGGAATGGTTGAGAAAATTGTGATTACCCGACCGGTTGTGGAAGCAGGAGAGAGTCTTGGCTTTCTGCCAGGTGACTTGAAAGAGAAAGTCGATCCCTATTTAAGACCGTTATACGATGCCTTTCATGATGTATTAGGAGTGGACGTAACAGAAAAGATGATGACCCGTGGTCAAATTGACATTGCGCCTCTGGCTTACATGCGTGGTCGAACCTTAGAAAATTCTTACGTGGTGCTAGATGAAGCCCAGAACACAACAAAAGAGCAGATGAAGATGTTTTTAACCCGTCTAGGTGAAAACTCGAAGATGGTCGTTACCGGTGATGTAACTCAGATTGACTTACCAAAGCGTGTAACCAGTGGCTTGGTTCACGTCGCAGAAATTTTAAAAGACGTCGAGGGGATTGAATTTGTTCAATTTGATACGGTCGATGTGGTTCGTCATCCATTGGTACAGAAGATCATTGAATCGTACATGGCAGCCGATCAATTAGAAAACAAATAATAGGTGAAGTAGATGAACGTAAAGATTTCCTTTTTTAATCAAACCAATGAAGACGTAGAAGTGTTTGAAGATTTAATTAATGACGTGATTAAAAAAACGGTCGAGATGGAAGGGGTCCGTGGGAAGTTAACCTGTAGCTATGTCTTTGTAGACAACCATCAGATCAAAGAAATGAACGCAACATACCGAGGAAAAAACCAAGTAACCGATGTGCTAACTTTTCCTGACGATGAAGATCAACATTTAGGGGATGTTTTTATCTCAGTGAATCAGATGCGGGAGCAATCTTATGCTTACGGTCATGGGGAAGTGCGAGAGATGGCCTTTTTAGCTGTGCATGGCTTTTTACATTTGTTAGGATACGACCATTTAACAGCGGAAGAAGAGCAGGTCATGTTTTCCAAGCAGGAGGCGGTTTTAGATGCAAAAAATATCCGACGCTAAAGAAAAGCACACGTTTAAAGCCCTAACGAAGTCTTTTAAGTATGCTACAAACGGGATTTTTATTGCTTTGCGAATCTGTCGTAATTTAAAGATTCATTACTTATTTTCGTTGATTGCTATTGTTGCTGGTTTCTTTTTTGAACTGGATCGGATTGAGTTCTCCATTGTGTTGTTGGTTATTACGTTGGTCATTACCTTAGAGATGATGAATACCGCCATCGAGCGAGTGGTGGATTTACTAACCGAAAAATACCACATTTTGGCATTGATTGCGAAAGACATCGCAGCAGGTGCTGTTTTACTAGCATCGATCATTGCCTTCGTTGTTGGCGGGTTGATTTTTGGCCCGTATTTGTTGATATTGCTTGATTAGACTAAGTAAATAAAGCACAAAACGCATAAATTCTACAACAAACGTCAAAAAAAATATGATAAGCGTCGAAAAAAGTTGCGAAACGTGTTGACAACAAGAAAGAAAAGGCTTATCATAAAGGAAATAAGCGTATTTTAGGTCGTAAGTGCGGGGTTCACTGGGGCTTTTTATCTTTCAGCTTGTTTGAATAACAGAAGGATATCTCGTTTTTTCTACAACGATTTATAACACACTTAAAACGAAATATCAATGACTTGATAAAATTAGATGAACGAGGAGAGTGATGCTCATGCCTGAGAAAAAAGTTGAATCTGAACTAGTAACAAGAATTCGAGCATTATGTAAGGAAAAAGGGATTTCAATGCGCAGGTTAGAGCGTGATAATCAATTTGGAAACGGATTGGTTTCAAAGTGGTCTAATTCTTCACCGAGTGTGGTTCACCTTCAAAGAGTTGCCGCTTACTTTGATGTGACGATTAACTACTTACTAGGAGAAGTAGACGACAGGTACGAGATACCGCGTAGCCTTTTGGTGATGGAGGATAGCAGTGGGTACAGTGTAGCTGGTGAGGCAAACAATCCTGCTAGTATTTATAACCGTATCAACGTTGCTGATGTTTTGGAATACTTAGTGAAAACAACAGAAGACGATGGAAAAGCAATCCAGTATAACGGATACACGCTCACGTTGCAAGAAGTGAAACAACTACGCAAAGGACTAAAAGAAGTTGTCACTAAATGTGAGAAGTTTACTCAGAAATAGATAAACGGATGATAAAAGCCCTTGAGAATTTTCTCAGGGGCTTTTTCGTTACGATCTTTTATGGTGCAACCCTTACTTGATCAAAGAAATGTAGACCACGTGGGCTAGGTACGAAGTCGGTGACGTGTTCACCAGTCGCAATAATGATCTCACCAGTTGTTAGAAAGGCCCACGGGGCTTCGTCAACGATGATCTCTTGTGCTTCAAGATAGTAAGCCTCACGTTGTGCTGGATCCATTTCTGCTCGTCCTGCCTCTAATAATTCGTCGACGCGATCGTTAGCAAAGAAGGTGCGGTTTCCAGCCGATCCATGACGGCTAGAATGAAACAGAGGGAAGAGCCCATTTTCTGGATCTGCTGTCACATTGGTCCAGCCTAAAATATACATTTGGCCTTCGCCTGAATCCACGTATTCCGTATAGGCCACGTTTTCTAAATTACGCAACGTAACGGTAATGCCGATATCACTTAGTTGACTTTGGATGACCGCCGCCATATTAACACGCATGGCGTTTTCACCGTTGACCGTTAAATTAACTTCAAATCCGTCTTCAAAGCCAGCATCAGCTAATAATTCACGTGCTCGGATCGGATCAAAGCCATAACCGGTCAAATTAGGATTAGTTGCCCAGACGTTTTCGTTCATTGGTCCGAAGGATACCCCACCAACCCCCTCTAGGATCGTGTCGATCATTTCTTCCACGTTAATGGCATAATTGATGGCTTGGCGGACACGAACATCGTTTAAAGGTTCGAAATTTGTATTAAACGCTAAGTAATGGGTTGCTAGGTCAGAGCGCCTGATTAGATTTAATTCCTCTAGCTCCATCACACGGTGAATGTCAGCAGGTGCTAGGTCTAGAACCATGTCCACGTCACCAACTTCCAGAGCGATCATGCGATTGCTTGGTTCGGGAATCACTTTAAAGGTTAAGGTTTCAATGTGGGCTAGTTCACCGTGGTAGTTGTCGTTTCTAGCTAAGGTCAGCTGTTCACTTTGTTCCCAACTATCAAACATGAATGGTCCCGTTCCAATTGGATTTTCGTTAACCTCACCATCCGCTTCCGTAATCGAGCGCTCGTTTAGAATGCTCATTCCCGGTAAGGTCATGTTAACAAGGAAAGGGGCGAAAGGTTCTGTGGTTGTGATTTCAATGGTGTAATCGTCGATGATCACGATGCCCTCTGGGTCAATTTCACCTACAATGTGGCTGACCGATGGGGAATCCAGAGCTCGTAGTAAGGTAAATTCAACGTCAGCAGACGTGAAGTGGTCGCCGTTGTGGAAGTAAACGTCCTCACGTAAGAAGAAGCGCCACGTTAAATCGTCGACCTGTTCCCAGTCGTGGGCCAGGACACCTTCGATTTCTAAATCGGTGTTTAAGCGGACAAGGCCTTCGTAAATTTGCGTCCAGATTAAAGCGTCAGCACCACTATTGGAGCCCTGTGGATCCATGATTTGGGAATCTGCTCCACGACCAACAACGAGGGTACCTCCGTTGCTATTTGTTTCAGGTTCTGAGTTGTTACATGCGAGTAAGACCACCATCGCAAAGGTGAGTATCACCGTTAATCCTAAATATTTTTTCATATTAAAACCTCCTAAAGGTTGTTTCGAACTAAAAGTTCGAGGTACTTCTATTGCACCTGTCATGTTTAGCTACAGTCGCGAATGCTCCTAAGCTTCACTATGAGTGGCATAAAGTTCGTGTAATCAAGCAAAGCTTGAACACTCTCTATTATAACCAAGGTTATCGAAAATAGAAGTAGGCACTTTAAAGTGGGATAGTATCCAAAAGGATACCAAGGTAAATAGAATAGGTGGCGATGGCGATAAAAGGGGCAAATGGGATTGGTGCATCCTTTTCTTTTTTCAGGAACAGGATATAGATCAAGGCAAGCAGACTTGCTAGTAAAACACTAAGTAGGAGGGGTTTTACATCCAAAACAAGGGCAATGACCAAATATAGTTTGACGTCACCACCTCCCAGGGTGTCTTTTTTGAAGAGAAAGGTCGCGATGGAAGTGGACAGGTAGAAGAGGAGGAAGATCATTAGTGGGGCGATGAGGTTGGGGTTGATGAAGAGGAGGGGGAATGCGAAAAGGATTAGGAATTTATTAGGGATCAGCTGGGCATAGAGATCGGTAATGGTAACGGTGATGAGTAGAGCGATTAAAAGGATCGATTGGATGTTGAGTTCGGATTGGAGAAGGATTGGGATGGTAAAGAGAGTGCCACCTACTAAATTGGACCAAAATGGATAAGGCAAGCTAGGTAGAGTTAGTTGATAATCACAAATCAGGATTTTTCGTGCGGTAATGTGAAGAACATGTGTTAGAATAAATCCTAGGATGAAGAAAGAGAACATATAAAATCACCTCGTGCTATTGAATTAGAGATTTCTACTTGAAAAAGCCACTGGATTGCTAAAAATATTAGTTTAGTGGCTTTTGCTTGCTATAGGAAAAGCTTTAAAGTTGTTGAATCGTTGTGAAAATACGAGTAAACCTCAGATCTTCAGCATAGTAGTATCAATAATTTCTTGTAGGCGGCCTGGTATTGTGATGTCGTCAGCATAAGTGATGATGAGGGTGTCGTTTACTATCAATCCAGATTTCGTATAGGAAAGGATTTTTTTATGAGCCTTTTCTCCATATTGTTTCAGATGAAAGGCACCGTGGTGTTCCCAGACAGAGGTTGTTCCAGTATAAGGATTTTTAATAGTGAAGTCTGGTCGAGTAATGAAGTTACCTGATCGGTAAGGGAGTTCGTATAAGTGAGGAATGTTGTTATCGGTGAGGGTGTCCGAGATAAGGACTTCCTCTTTGGAGCGGACGAAGTAACCAGCTTTTGTTGGATAATGTAGATCTTCTTCGTGATGAGGGGGAGGTATCGGTTGTTGGAGCCAGCTTTTGAGAGAGGTTTGATAGAAGTAGTGGTCGGGTAAGTTTTGATAGGCGTTGGGTAAGGAGGCGATGATCTCTGCATGGGTGGAGAACCTGAAGTTGTGGATGTCGGATAGTGGGGCAGCTAGGTAATTGGTGATGATTGTAATTAGAACGTCAATGTATTTCTGGCGTGCCAGTTGAATGATTTTTTCTGTTTGACGAGTGATGCCACGATCGCAACCGTTCAAGCGATGGTAATAGCGTTGACCTCTAATAATCAAATAGCCAGGTAATAATAGTCGTTGCTCGGATTTTAGCTCTTCCAATAGTTTTTGATAATTTTTAACTAGTATTTTCATGTTTGTCTCCTTTTAAGTGTAGCGTAAACTGCAAAAGTCACTGAATTAGAAAAATAGTATATCTAGTGACTTTAAATGAAGAAATTTAGCTTTAAAAGTCACTAGATTGCAGAAATTAGAGCTTTAGTGACTTTTGCATCGTGAATATGGCTGAAAAGAGTCACTAGATTAGATAATCTGAATGTTCAGTGACTTTTGGCTCACAACCTCCCTTCAGAACTGCCTAAAAATACCCCTATACCTTTATATACGCAAAAAAAATATAAAAACCTGCTAAATTCGGCAAATTTTTGATGAAAACGTCTTCCAAGTAGGATTAGCCCCTGAATCATGCTATAATTTTCAACAGGACAAAAGTAAGGTGATGAACATGTTTATAACATTAGAAGGCGTAGAAGGATCAGGGAAGACTACCGTTGCGAAAAGGTTAATCGATCAATTGACCGCAGATGAGTACGATGTTTTATATACCCGTGAGCCCGGTGGTAACAAAATCGCGGAACAAATTCGCGACGTGATCTTAAACAAAGAAAATACGGCTATGGCAGATCGAACGGAGGTTCTTCTCTACGCAGCAGCTCGCTATCAACATTTAGTCGATGTCATCACTCCTGCTTTAGAAGCAGGAAAAGTAGTGATTTGCGACCGCTTTGTGGATAGTAGCATTGCTTACCAAGGTCATGCCCGCGGAGTTGGTGTTGACCAAGTAGCGACCATTAACCAATTTGCTACAAAAGGCTTGACCCCGGATCTAACCTTGTTTATCGATGTGACCCCAGAAGTGGGACTAGCGCGGATTAATCAAGATGCTAACCGAGAAATTAATCGCTTGGATTTAGAAGGGCTCAAATTCCATCAAGCCGTCTACAAAGGTTATCAAGCCCTTGCGAAACAACATTCCGATCGAATTGTCATCATCAACGGGGAGCAAACACCCGAGGAAGTTATCAACGATGCCTACGAAACCATCAAATCGAGGTTAACCTCATGAGCGCACGAGTAAGACAAGCCCATGTGGTAGACTTCTTACAACGCTCTTTTTCAGCAAAGCGTTTAACTCATGCTTATTTGTTTTTTGGAGGTAATCACCAGGATAAAGTTGAACTTAGCAGATACTTTGCTAAACTAGTGCTTCATGTAGAAGAGGGGGACGTAGCCAGTAATCTGATTGACAAGGATGAGAATCCCAATGTGGTCTGGATCAAGCCAGAAGGCAAAAACATCAAAAAAGAGCAAATCGCTTTTCTAAAAACCGAATCGACAAAAAGCGCGGTTGAACACGGAGCTAAAGTTTACATCATTGAAGAAGCCGAAGCCATGTCAATTGCAGCTACCAATAGCTTGCTTAAATTTTTAGAAGAACCGGTCAGGGATACTCACATTGTCTTAATCGCTAGTGCAAAAGAAGTGCTTTTACCGACCATCGTTTCTCGAACCATTAACTTGAATTTTAAAGGTTCCCATGACAGGACTCTTGATGCTGAATTACTAGACTTTGTTATGGAGATAGAAAGATCAAAGCAACCACCTGAAATTGTACTAGCTAAACATCAGAGCTTGTTCAAAGAAAAGGCAACTGAATTTTTCGAAACTTATCAAGGCTATTGCCAACAAAAACTTGATCAGCACTTAACGTCAAACGAGGGAAGTCACATCAAAACGTACATCAGAAAAATTCGTCTGGCATTGGAAGCTCAAGGAAATTTAAAGGCAAACATGAACACACAACTGTGTTTAGACCTTTTCTTACAACGGATTAAAGAGGCGTAAAACTTTCGTTGTGATTGTTTTCTTATGGCATTTATGTTATATTTGTAGACAAACTAAAATTTATACGCTATGGAGGTGTGAGTTACAGGCGGAGCTCCGTTTGTAACAATTAATTATGAAACAGTCAAAATTATTTATTCCAACTTTAAAAGAAGTACCTCGCGAAGCTGAGATTGATTCTCATCGTTATTTACTACGTGCAGGATTTATCCGTCAGGTTGCCGCTGGAATTTATAGCTACTTACCCTTAGCAAAGCGTGTATTAAACAAAGTCGAAAACATTGTTCGCGAAGAACTAGAAGCGATTGGTAGTAACGAGCTATTTTTACCAGTCTTACACCCGAAAGAGTTATGGGATCAAACAGGACGTTGGGACGTATATGGCTCTGAGTTAATGCGGATGGAAGATCGCCATGGTCGCCAATTTGCCATGGGACCAACTCACGAAGAAGTTATTACCCAAATCGTTGGTGACTACGTGGATTCTTATAAAAAGTTACCAATCAATGTTTTCCAAATTCAAACGAAGTTCCGCGATGAAGCTCGTCCACGTTTTGGTTTAATGCGTGGTCGTGAGTTTACCATGAAAGATGCTTATACGTTCCATGCTAATGAAGAATGCCTAGACGAGGCTTATCAAAACTTTGTTCAAGCTTATACCAACATTTTCACCCGTTGTGGGTTAACCTTCCGCATGGTCGAAGCGGATAGTGGTCAAATTGGTGGCACAGGGTCTGCTGAGTTTATGGCTTTAGCTGATATTGGAGAAGATACCATTGTGTATTCCACGGAAAGTAGCTTTGCTTCAAACATCGAAGTTCATGAGCTAGAAGTTGGTGCGCCAAGTCCAGATGGTAAAGGAACGATTGAGCATGCCAAAGGAATTGAAGTAGGGCACGTATTCAAACTGGGAACCAAGTATTCTGAAGCCATGGATGGAACCTTCTTAAACGCAAATGGAAAACCACAACCGATGGAGATGGGATGCTACGGAATCGGTGTAAGCCGTGTGATGATGGCAGCCGTTGAACAAAACAACGATGCTGATGGAATCGTTTGGCCAAAATCTTTAGCACCATTTGATGTTCACTTAATTCCAATTGATGTAAAAAACGAGACCCAAGAAAAAGTAGCTACTGATCTATATGAGCAATTACAAGCCATTGGCTTTGACGTGTTAATGGACGATCGCGATGAGCGTCCAGGAGTTAAATTCTCAGAAGCTGACTTAATTGGATTACCGGTTCGGATTACCGTTGGTCGCCTGGCAGCTGAGGGAGTTGTTGAAGTAAAAGTACGTGCAACCGGTGAGGTAATGGAAGTTAACCTTGCCGACTTAGAAGATAAAATTAGAGAATTAGTATAAACAGAAAAAGTTCTATAACCAATGCTGATGATGACGTCAGACATTAGTTATAGAACTTTTTAATTTATCGCTCGATTACACTTTAATAATTGGCGGGAATGCGTGGGAATCGAACCCACCCAAGAAGCTCTTAACTCCTCATACCGGTTTTGAAGACCGGAGGGCACACCAGAACCCATCCACTCCCATAGCAACGGAAATCAGTATAGCATAAGGGAAGTATAGAAGTCAACGAGAAAGATAGACTTGTGCCTAAAAATGCAAAACATTTGAAAACGAAATAAGTCTCATTAGATTTCTCTATAGTGAATTTTTGAACAAAGAAAGCACCCAAAACCGTTGATCTTGTGCGTAAAAACAAAAATCATTTAAAAATACAATAACTCCTATTAAATATCCTGATGTCAAATCCATTGACCACGCCCGCTTCACGACTTATAATAAAGTGGAATCGTGAACGAGATTTTTTTCACAATTCAAGTGTTTTTGTTTGACTACTTATGAACGGAGGTGAAGAAATGAAGGTTTATATCAAGCTAAGGCAACACGTTGGTGGACCTTGTGAGGCCATAGTTAAGGTTGGCGAGCAGGTAGAAAGAGGGCAACTGATTGCGACACCGACAGGACTTGGTGCTAACATTCATGCCAGCGTGACTGGCGAGATATTAGAAGTAACAGAAGATCAAATCACGATTGTCATGGATAACGAACAACCATCTGGGTATGTTCCGATTCCAGAAACGAGTACTCATTTAGAAGCCATTGAACAAGCAGGAATTGTTGGTTCAGGTGGAGCCGGCTTCCCAACCCATGTGAAATATGGGAATAAAATCAAAGGTGGCTACGTGATTGCTAACGCTGTGGAATGTGAACCACTTCTTGGTCATAACGTTCAGTTTATGGAAGAGCAGCCAGATGTAATCGTTCGTGGATTGAAGTATTTGCTCGATATTAGCGATGCAAAGAAAGCCTACATTGCCATCAAGCCAAAGTATCGCGAGGCGATTCTAGCTCTCGTTCAGGCTTGTAAACAAGAGCCAGACGTTGAGATCAAATTCGTATCGGATATGTATCCAGCAGGCGATGAGCGGGTTATTGTTAGAGAACTTCTTGGTGTGGAGCTTCAGCCTGGTGAATTACCAAGCATTGCTAATGCGGTCATCTCTAATGTGGAGACGATTAAGCGAGTAGTGGAAGCGATTGAAGAGCGAAAACCCTACATTGATAAAGACATTACCGTTGCAGGTCGGGTCAAAGAAGCTAAGATTTTCGAAGATCAACCAATCGGAATGCCAGTTGGTTACTACATCGAACAGTGTGGTGGCTATATCGCACCATATGGTGAAATCGTCATCGGTGGCCCATTTACTGGTAAAGCAGGTGAAGAGAAAACCCCATTAACGAAGACGACAGGTGGAGTTCTAGTTGCCATGCCGTTTCCACAAGAGAACGGTCGTAACATCGGGCTACTGGCTTGTGAATGTGGCGCTGATGAAGATCGTCTTCGCGAAATTGCAACAGGAATGGGATCTAATATTGTTGCCGTAGAGAAGTGTAAACGAATGGTGGAACATAATGGAAGGTTTCGATGTGATTTACCAGGAATTTGTCCAGGTCAATCAGAGAAAATACTTACCATGAAAAAAGCAGGCATTGAAACGGTTCTTATGAGCTCCTGTCAGCCTTGATCGAATACCGTGATGAACATTGCTCCTAGGCTAGGAGTACGCACATATCATAGTACCGATCATGTTTTGAGAGCTGCAGGTCATAAGCTATACAGGCGGGAGTCTGACCAAGGTGAAACGTAGCTAAATCGCTGGTTGAACCCCACAAGAACCTGAGGAATAAAAACAACGATAAATTTTAGGAGGTTGAAAGTTATGGCAATTACTGAAGAAACAGTGAAAAACCACGCAAAAGACCCAGCGGTACTATGTTGCAGAGTAGAGGCTGGCACGGTGATTACACCGGCAAATTTAGAAGATCCGGCTTTGTTTCCAGATCTAGAAGATTCAGGATTACTAGAAATTCCAAGTAACCACGTCACCATTGAACAAGCATTAGGTGCAACCTTAACAAAAACACTTGATTCCTTGATGGCTTTAACCACAGACGTTCTGGATGGTATTCAAGCTAGCACGATAGTAGAAGCGCCAGTAGTAGAGGCACAGGCTGAAGCGCCTGTTGTGGCACCAATTCCAGCAATGGGAGAGATGACATCGGCACCGGGTGTGTTAAAAATCAACATTGCCGAAGGGAAAGGCATTCAGCTAGAAATTCCAGTGGGAGCTTTAGGTGGGGGGAGTGCAGCACCAGTTGTAGCAACTCCAGTAGCAGGATTGCCAGAAGTGGCTATGCCTACTCAAGAAGAAACACGCGAAACGAAAAAAGTACGTAGCTTAGTACAGAGACGTTTTAACATTACAGCGGTTGAACTTGCAGAAGAAACAAAGATCGAAGGAACGACGCTATACTTACGTAGTCCAGAAGCACTTTGTGATGAAGCAGTTAAGATGGAAGACCTGGTTCAGGGCATGAAGCTAGAGATCGTAACACCAGATAAGTACGACACGTTCAGTGAAACGATTATGGATGTGCAGCCAATTGCTACCAAAGAAGAGGGAGAGCTGGGTGAAGGAATTACTCGTGTGATCGACGGAGCGGTTATCTTATTAACTGGAACGGATGCTAATGGTGTTCAAATTGGTGAGTTCGGTTCGTCTGAAGGTGAGCTAGAGAAAAACATCATGTGGGGACGTCCAGGTGCACCAGATCGTGGCGATATCTTAATCAAGATTGAAGCGACCATTGTAGCGGGAGCGAATATGGAGCGCCCAGGTCCATTGGCAGCTCACAAAGCAGCAGACTACGTGACAGAAGAAATTCGTCAAGCCTTAAAGAAAGCAGACGAGTCACTAGCCGTTAGTGAGAATGAAATTTCTCAATACCGTCGTGCTGGAAATAAGAAAGTCCTCTTAATCAAGGAAATCATGGGGCAGGGAGCCATGCACGATAACTTAATCCTACCAATGGAACCAGCTGGAATCGTTGGTGGAAAGGCCAACGTTGATTTAGGTAACTTACCAGTTATGTTATCACCAACGGAAGTGTTAGACGGCGCGATCCATGCCTTAACTTGTATTGGACCAGCTTCGAAAGAAAATACACGTCATTATTTCCGTGAGCCATTAATCTTAAAGGCGATGGAAGACGAGGAAATCGACTTAGTCGGCGTGATCTTTGTTGGATCACCACAAGCGAACTCTGAGAAATTCTACGTATCGAAGCGTCTTGGGATGATGGTGGAAGCTATGACCATTGACGGTGCCATTGTAACGACGGAAGGATTTGGTAACAACCACATCGATTTCGCTTCACACATTGAAGAAATCGGTAAACGTGACATTAGCGTGGTTGGAATGAGCTATTCAGCGGTACAAGGAGCCCTTGTTGTAGGTAACAAATACATGGATGCCATGGTTGATCATAACAAGTCGTTACAAGGAATTGAAAACGAGATTTTATCAAACAACACCTTATGTGATGAAGATGCAATCCGTGCTCTAGCAATGCTAAAGGCCAAAATTGCTGGTTCAGAAATTAGAGCTGCCGAACGTAAATGGAACCCGAATGTGAAAGTTAACAACATTGAGGCCATTGAAAAAGCAACGGGAGAAAAAATCGAGTTAACCGATAACGAGCAAGTGCTAGCAAAAAGCAAGAAAAGACTAGAACTGTACGAAAAGGAATAAAAAAAAGAAGGACGGATAAGGATGGAAGGAACAGACAGATTAAAATACATCTCAACGGAGCGCATGTACGAAGGTGTCATCGTTGAACTGAGCGATGGTGCTGTCACCATTGATTTGAAAGGTCGACTGGGACAATTTAAAATTCCTCGCCGGATGTTAATTTCCGATTACGAGGCTAAAATTGGCCAAGAAGTTGGGTTTATGATGTCCTATCCTGAAGTGCTAGCCGAAGAGCCTAATGCTCACTACGTCCATGCCATCGAAGAATCAGCAAAACGTAGAGCTGCTATCCGTGCAGCAAAAGAAAAAGAAGGAGGGTCATAAGATGAAATTAACTGTTGTTGAAGGATTACAATCAGAAATTTTTGTTCCGATTACACCAAAACCAGTTTTCACACCAGTTACAAAGCCATTAAACGAAATGAAAATTGCCATGGCAACGGCAGCCGGTGTCCACTTAAAAACAGACGACCGTTTTAACTTAGCAGGAGATACAAGCTACCGTGTGGTTCCAGGAGATACGGTTGCGACCGATTTAATGGTATCCCACGGAGGGTACGACAATGCCGATGCTAACCGTGACATTAATGCTATGTTCCCAGTGGATCGCTTAAACGAAATTCAAAAAGAAGGGTTCATTAAAGAAGTAGCGCCACGTCACTTTGGTTTCATGGGTGGAGGAGGCGACCAAACCGCCTTTACTGAAGAAACAGGACCAGAGATTGCAAAAGCACTCATCGACGATAGCGTTGATGCGGTTTTATTAACTGCTGGTTGAGGTACCTGCCATAGAACTGCCGTGATCGTGCAGAGAGCAATTGAAGAAGCAGGAATTCCAACCATTCTTATCGCCGCATTACCACCAGTTGTACGTCAAAATGGATCACCAAGAGCCGTTGCACCAATGGTGCCAATGGGAGCTAACGCTGGTGAACCACATAACGTGGAAATGCAAACTGCAATTATGAAAGATACACTACAAGAATTAATCAACATTCCAAGTGCAGGTAAAATCATGCCGTTGCCATACGAGTACTTAGCCAAAGTTTAACTGAGAAAGTTGATAACCAACAGCCTTTCTTACTCTCTTCCACCAAATCATAGAAAATCCAAAAAAGGTGGAAGGAAATAAGCCAAAATGACGTTTATTCTTCCACCAAACTACTAAAAAATTAGAAAAGGTGGGAGAACTAGGTCTAATTGCCGCTAATTCTTCCACCAAAATATAAAAAAATCAAAAAAAGTGGAAGAAGAAGTGTCTCAAGCTTAAGTTTCTAGTGGGGGTTCTCGCTAGAGACTTAAAAAAGGCCAATCATGTGAAAAAAATAACGGTAAAAAGCGTAGGTGAGCAACTGTGAAGGGTAGAACAAGCCGATTAACCATTAAAAGCTTTCATGTGACCCATGTAACACTTGGGAAGAAGACAAGTTTAGCCAGTGGTTCATTGACCATTGATGAAACCTTGTTCGGACAATTTTTACCAGAATTTGTAGAAAAGGCTGAGATCAAGATCATTCAACCACATGAGCACAACGTCTACGTTAATTCCATCATGGACTTCGTCCCTGTAGCGACAAAAGTCCTTGGTAAACTTGGCTCTGGTATTACCCACACACTGACTGGTTGCTACTTCATGCTAACTGGCTGTGATACTGATGGCCGTCAAATTGGTGGATTTGGCACTTCGGAAGGGATCTTAAAAGATCAAGTGATCTTTGGTAAAGCAGGGACACCTAGTAAAGAGGATTTCATCGTTCACATTGACGTACTGATTGATCACCAGGTACCCTTTGATCGAAAGGTCGCTTACCAGATGTACCAAATTTGTGACCAGATGATTCAGGACATTCGTGACCTACTGAAGATGAAAAATGGCCTAGAAGCTGACGAACGCTATGACTTCGAAGATCCAGTATTTACTGGCATGCCGAAAGTTGCCATCATTAAGCAAGTTTCTGGACAAGGGGCTATGTACGATAACCTACTCTTTCCTAATGAACCAAGTGGGACAATAGGCGGGGTGTCGATCATTGATATGAATAACATGCCGGTTATGTTGACACCGAACGAATATCGGGATGGTGCCTTACGGGCATTGAGCTAGTCAAGTAGTGAGGAGATGATCACATGAAGGAGACGGTTAAATATAACATCGAAGCAATCATTAATCAAAAGATGAAGCAACTTAACCGTTCTGACTTATTTAGGGAGCCATTGGTAGGAATTAGTGATGCTGATGATTTACGCTACGGACGTCTTAAGGAAATCATTGGTCCATGGCATTTAAATCCAGATGAAATTTTAGCAAATGCTCAGTCTGTCATTAGTTACTACATCCCTTTTACGAAACACGTTAGTACTGATCCTAAAAAACGTCAAAATGGTTCCTATGTTTGGTCTGAAGCTTATCAAGAAATAAACGTTTATTTTGATACCATCAATCAAAGCATTGTGGATTATCTTAAGGAAAATGGTTATGATGCAACAGGAATTAAAGCGACTCACACTTATGATCCGGCAACCATGCAATGCCAATTTTCTCATCGCAGTGCAGCGGTTATTGCTGGATTAGGAGATTTTGGGTTCAATCGATTGGTTATAACAAGTAGAGGTTCAGGTGGTCGCTTTTGCAGTGTCATCACCACAGCAAAGATTGACGATGACCAGGAACCCTATCCAACAAAATGTTTAAGGAAGCTAGGTCAGAAGTGTGATTTATGCCTTAATATTTGTCCGGTTGATGCCTTTCATGAGGAAGACTTTTCAAAGTTTGCTTGTCAAGACGAACTAAATAAAAATGGAGACTTATTAAAGAAGGAGACCGACTTAGTGTTATGTGATACTTGTGGTAAATGCTTAAGTATTTGTCCGTTTGTCTATTTGACATAAAGGATGACTGATTAGCATACAATTTAGGGCGAAAGGTAGGTGCTAACCATGGGCGTTGGACCATCGACAAAAGAAACAAGCTTACATCACTTTCGCGACCCACTTCTAGAAGTGATATCAAAAGACGAAGAAGTAGACTTAATTGGTGTGATCGTGGTAGGAACGCCACAGGATAATCACACGAAACAGTTGGTGGGAAAACGAACTGCTACTTGGTTGTCAGCTATAGATTGTGAGGGTGTCATCCTATCGGCTGACGGTTGGGGTAACTCAGACGTTGACTTTGCCAATACCATGGCTGAGATTGGGGATCGGGGGATGAGTGTCGTTGGTCTGAAGTTTATTGGTAAACAAGCCAAGTTTGTGGTGGAAAATCAATACACTAACTTGGTAGTCGACATCAATAAGTCAGAGGCCGGCGTTGAAACGGAAGTGGTAGGGGAAAACACCTTAGGCGTGCTAGATGCTCGAAAGGCACTTGCCTTATTAAAGTTAAAAATGCGAAAAGATAGAGGAGGTTAGATAGGATGAGTAAAATTGTATCAGCTCTCAAAACGTTACCGATTCCTAGGGATTATGAAAAAGTATTCTCGGTCATTGATTCACATACAGCTGGTGAACCAGCACGCGTGATCGTTGATGGCCTACCTGATATTCCTGGTGCTACTATGGCTGAGAAAAAAGATTACATCGTTAAACATCACGACGATTACCGGACAGCTCTTATGTTTGAACCCCGTGGTCACAACGACATGTTTGGTGCTTTCTTATTGCCACCTGTCCGTGAAGAGGCCGACATTGGCATCGTCTTTATGGACGGTGGTGGTTACCTAAACATGTGTGGTCATAATACCATTGCGGCAGTAGCCATTGTTCTAGAAGCGGGAATTGTCGAGCGGAAAGAACAAGGATCGACAGAAACGGTGGTACTGGACACACCAGCAGGGCTTGTAACGGCAATAGCAACTTACGACGACTGCGGAACCCGTGTGAAGGAAGTATCCTTTGATAATGTAGCATCTTTCTTGTATAAAGAGGATGTGAAAGTTGCCGTACCAGGTGTGGGAGAGATCACGCTAGACATTTCCTTCGGTGGTAGTTTCTTTGCGATTTTACATGCTGATGAAATCGGTTTGAAAATTATTCCAGATAATGCATCGAAGCTTTCAGACGTATCGATGAAAATCATGGCGGCAGTTAACGAGCAAATCGAGATGCAGCATCCAACGCTATCTCATATTAAAACCGTGGATCTCGTTGAGATTTACGACGCGCCAACTCATCCAGAAGCAACTTACAAAAACGTGGTTGTTTTTGGAGAAGGTCAAGTAGACCGTTCACCATGTGGAACGGGAACCAGTGCGAAAATGGCAGCTCTTCATGCAAAAGGTGAGCTGGCGATGGGGGAGACGTTTGTTTACGAGAGTATTTTAGGAACGTTGTTTAAAGGAGAGATTGTCAAGGAAACGGAAGTCGCTGGGATAAAGGCGATTATTCCGAACGTGACAGGGTCGTCTTATGTGACAGGGTTTACGAATTTTGTGTTAGATTCGGCAGATCCGGTTAAGAATGGATTTAAGTTGAAATAGGGAGAAACTTGACATATGTGAATGTAATCACATATACTGTAGATAGATATGCACCTTTGGTGTAAAAAAATGTCGAGGTCGAATGACCTGCGAGGAGGAAAAGGATTATGGCTTTGTATATTTTATTAGGGCTGCTAGGTGTATTTACAGCTGTTTTTGCTTTCGTCTTTTTTAAAGACGTAGCTGATCATAAAAGTGAGGTGGCAAAAGGGGCAAATGGTGGAGAAAGTCCACTTTGGATTTCTGGAGTCATTGGGCTTGTAACTAACTTCTTTGACACGCTAGGTATTGGGTCATTTGCACCAACAACTGCCTTATTTAAAGCGACTAAGGTAGTAGATGATAGTGTTATTCCTGGTACACTTAACGTTGCTCATACGTTACCAGTTGTCTTTATGGCATTTTGGTACATTAGAGGTGTGGATGTTGATTTCTTAACTTTATCTACCCTTATTGGAGCAGCTGCTATCGGTGCTTGGTTTGGTGCCGGTATTGTTGCTAAATTTTCTAAGAAAACAATTCAGTTGACGATGGGATGTGCTCTTGCAACAACAGCAGTTGTTATGACATTAAGAACATTGGGTATTATTGATGGATTTGGTAGTGGAGAAGCTTATGGACTATATGGTGTGACGCTTGTTATAGGTATTGTTGCTCACTTTGTTCTTGGTGCCTTGATGACGGCAGGTGTTGGTCTTTATGCACCATCTATGGCAGTTATCTTCCTACTAGGTTTATCTCCAGCCGTAGCTTTCCCAATTATGATGGGTGCGTGTGCGTTCTTAATGCCAGTTGCTGGAGTTAAGTTTGTGCGTGAAGGTAAATATGCTAGAAAGCAGTCTCTAGCTATTGCTATTCCGGGTATCTTAGGTGTGTTCTTAGCAACACAATTATTCTTCTCATTACCAATGGAAGCATTAACTTGGCTTGTGATCGGGATCATTATTTTCACATCGGTGACGATGCTTCAAGCTTATGCTAAAGGTAAGTAAGTATAAATAAAAAGGTATAGTGAGACACATTAAAAGCGATGCATGGATTTTCGGTTCTGCATCGCTTTTAACGCATTGTCTTGTTTAATACTACTAGTGAAGAATCTGATTTTGAATTGTTATTAGGCACCGAAACTAAGCTCTTTCGTTTTATGATAAGCGAAGAGACCAGATTCCATCTGCATGCCCACTATTTAACCTTCTTGGTGATCGAACAAAGACATTATGTCTAGTGGACATAACTTGACCATTTGATCGCCTTTCAAGAGTGCCTTCCGCACGATTGAAACGAGGCTGGAACCAGACTGCTCCTGTACTATTACGAGGTACTGACCAGGTTCCACCAACAGCAGAAGTTGCACTACTGTGGGCAGTGAAGTTAACAGTTGATGTTATCTGATTTTGACCAGCAACAGAAATACCTGCAGTGAAGGTTCGTGAACTTGTAATGGAACTAGAAACAGTAATGGTGGCTGGTCCAACAAAATGCGGAGTCATACGACTCGAATTTCCGAGAGGTGAGGTATTAGTTATGCTAAAAAAACGATAACTGATACCAGCGCCTACTCCTCTTGTCGTTACAGATTCATGAGGAATTCGATATAATCCTAAGTCAATCATTATCTGTAGTGCCTCATCTTCCGCATTGATTTGGTAGGATTCGTTCATCATTTCGGCATACTCGATTAAGTCAACTTCGACTTCATTGCCATCTTCATCGTAGTACCAAGCCTCTGCTATTATTTCACTAGTTGTGTCGTTAGCAATAATAAGACCAGTGTTCTCCAATATTGTAGGTACCATTAATGGGTGCCACTCACCTTGCTCCTCAAGGATTTCTTGTACTAAATCCTCATATATTTCGTCAAGTGTGTAATCATCCATAGTGCTCGCCTGTGCAGGAATTGACGCAACTAATCCACCAAACAACATTAACATTGCCAATGACAGTGTAATCAATTTTTTAGTAAAATCTTTCATTTTTATCTCTCCTCACTGATTATTTTCAAAACTACCACTACCTTTATACCATCAAATATGCATCGTTGATCCACACAACATGATTACTCCAAGTCACGCGGCGATATGCATTACGGTTATGCATAACTATTGGAGCATTTGTTGGAGCAGACATAGTTGTGCTTCTTGGAACAGAGATTCTCTGGCTCGTATTAGATGGTTGAGTCAAATGAGCTTGCGTATTCTGATTCACGGTATATGTGATCACTCAAATTGGGACTGCGATTTGGCTTTCCGCAACTTCAACCGCTGTTGGTGGATGCACAACAAACCCACCGAATAGCACCAATCCTGCTAAAATTGAGATAATAAATTGCCCTGTATCTTTCATAAATTTCACCTCCTTCCAGTTTTATTTTCTCACCTCAATTTATCCAAACCATTGCCAAAGCCAAAAAGACCAATTTCTGTTCATCGCTTACCTCCGAAAAAAATGCGACATATACAACCGTTATCTTACGGCTGATTACATCACATTTGATTCTTTTCGTAAATGGAATTTCGACAAGCAAGCGTAGAAAGCGCTATGTTTGTCTGTTTTTGTCGGAAATTATTCTGCTAGGATACTCAAAAAGGAAATTTCAACAATAAAATCTTTTTCATTGGAATCAAATACGATCTCACCATCATATTTAGCGACAATGTCTTTGACGATTAATATACCAAGGCCATGCTCCTTCTTGTTATGTTTAGTGGTTAAAAAATGTTTTCCAGCTTGTTTGAAATCTCCTCCGTGGCTATTTCTGATCTGAAGGAATAGAGAAGTGTCAACTCTACTGATCAAAACATTAACATATTTTTCCGTACTAGCCTTATTTGCCGCTTCGAATGCATTTGTAAGTAAGTTTCCAAATAAGGAAATGACATTTTCATTTCTCATGATAATAGGCAATTGCGAAAAGGTAGATATGTAAGTTAGAGTAAAGAGGTTCAAGGAAAAGCTGGTGCTAAGGTAGAAAATCTAAAAAAGAGCGCA
>JGI24703J35330_11748862_pt1 | contig 59021 bp, 47 predicted proteins | sample TergutNt197P1_FD_35330 | JGI IMG/M metagenome (IMG submission 35330)
CCAACTCTCTGCTTGCAGTGGGTTGGATGGTTTTGGAGTACATTGTAGAGAATTACAGTTTTCTGTTGTATGTGGGCGAGGTCTTGACGCTTACAATACGGGCGGCAGTTTGACGGTTACAAAATTTGCATGAATCCCTGCGGATTAAATTTTGCAACTAAGCTCGTGCGGGTGGGCTTGACGCTTACACAGCGCGGGGGGATTCCTAGCATACAAAAAACGCTCGGTGTAAAATTTAACCGAGCGTTTTTTTTTGTACGTTAAACTGCTTCCGGCTTCGAGGGAATGCGTCGCCGCTAACGTGCGCCCCCGGTGCCCAATGCGCGCTTGGCGCGCCGCAACACAACTGCCCATAAGACCGCAGAAGCCGCAAGAGAGGCGAACATCACCGCCATAATCCATGTTATTTCGGCTACGCCGGAAGGGACCACAGGCCCGAATATCGTAACCGTTTGAGTTAAAACTCCGACAGGCGCAATCGAATTAAAAGCAATGTCGCCCATACTGCCGTGAAGATTGAAAATCGCTTCTCCCGATGCGGCATCGTCGCGAACTCGGAAGTGAACCGTTGCCAGTAATCCCTCGTATTCGCTGTTTGTAAAATCCGGTCTGAAAATTCCCCCAACGGGTACCGGGTTCCATTCGCCCGGCGGAAACATATCGGAATACTCAACTGTTGCGGTGGGATTGCGTTGCTCAAAACGGCTTGCGTCAAACTCCAGATGCAGGTCAAAGAAAGCAACGCCCGGATTGTCGATAATATGAATTTCAACGTCCACGTCCTGCCCCTGTCCCGGGTTTGAGTTCGACACCCGGATTTCCATCTCTATTTCATTGATGCTCATGGGTACGACCATCGAGCCCGGCGCGTGATGCGGTGCCGTTTGAGGCAATATTACCGGGTGTCCCGCCAAATACGCCCGCAACAGCTCGGCATCCTCACGGGTTAAGCGTCCGTCACCGTTTACATCCATTGCAACACGGTCAATGTCAACATCTTGACCGGCAAGGTATTGCTCAAGTCGGAAGACATCAGCCATTGCAAAAACCCTGCCTTCGCTTTCATAGCGTTGGGCAGAAATCGGCGTTGCGCCTGATAATAAAACCAGTGCGGCAACAACAAAAATTGAAAATTTGCGTAATGATTTCATATACATAATTCCTCCTTCGGCTAGTTGGCGGCAGGGAAGCTGAGAATAAGCCGCGCGAGATACTGCCGCAACAGATTTAAGTCGTATTCGTCAACTATGCCTCTGCCGCTTACATCCGCATTAGCCCTAATAATGTCGACACTGCCCGGATTAGCCAAATACAGTGCCAACAAGAATGCGTCGGCCATATCTACCACGCCGTCGCCGTTCACATCCCCTAAAAGTACACTAATGGAACGTGCAAGCACTGTTACATTGATGGACACCTCAAGCGGATGTGTCGCTGTGTTTATAATGCCCGACGGCAGGTCGAAAATACCGAGAACCGTGAAGTTCTGCTCTGCGGTAATTGCAGGGTCGTAATTCGAAGCCGCCACGTTCCATGTTACGTAAACCATTCTGTAAGTGGAGTCTGCAAGGTTGAGCCTCACTTGCGCGGGCAAGCCGAGCCCCTCTGCTGTTGCCTCCGCTCCGTGGAGAACGTTTGACACGTTTGCGGGCGGTTCAATTCCCGTTAATTCAATACCCAAGTTAAGAGTTGTAATGCCCTCGCTTGCCATTGGTTCGCCTGCGTTGTGCGTCGCATTGGCGGCAGACCGTGACCATACAAAATGTTGCGTACCCGGGTCACGACCGTCAAAGAATAATCCGGCTTGCCAGCCCGTTGTCGGGGCAACCGTACCGCTTGTGCTGATGGCGTACTCGATGGTTTGACCTGTATTGCTCGCAAGTTCTGCCGGGTATACAGTGATTGTGTTGTGGGTTACATTCGCCTCCGTCGCCGGGACTGCGATTGCCGAACCGGGCAGTAGGGCATGAACGCCACAATCACAATTGGGGTATTCGGTACATTCGTTGCCGCATGTTGCACAACAAACGTCGTTATCGCCGCATTCCACACAGGGCCCGACGGCGGTTACGATAACGGCAGCTTCGCCGAAGACATCTGTTCCGGTGGCCGTTGCCCTTACAGTGATGGAAGTATCTTCCGGAACGCTTGCGTCCACGGTGAGCAATCCCGTATTGCTGATGCTTGCGCCGTCAACCGTCGGATATATGCTCCATTCCACGGCTTGAGATGCGCCTGTCGGACCGACAACTGCGCCGAACTGCAATGTTGCGCCTCGTTCCACAGTTGTTGCATCGTCTGCCGCGGTTACCGTTACGGTTTCGGGGGGTGTATCACCTTCGTTTTCACCGGTTATCATGATGTTATTAATCGAAGTGTTACCGTTTAACCTTCTGTCGATAGTCAAGTCGCGGGCATATACTCGCAAGTAAACAACGGGTTGGTCGTTTACGGCGGCGGGAAGCAAGAAGTCTGTGAAGGAATGTGACGCCGGGTTTTCATAATCCGTAATGTTTCCGTTTCCGCCTCTGAAGATGCTCCGTTCGCTGCCGGTAATGTGCATCCACTCGCCGTCCGAACCGATTCTGTATGCCAGTGCGAATGCATCCGGTCCTGAACTGGTGGAGCGTTGTTGCGCAGAGAAGCGGATGTTATTAAAGCCTTCGGTTGAGAATCTAACTTGCCACGCGCTTGCCGTTTCGATTGTCACTCCCGAGTCAAGCGACCCCGTACCGACCCCGCGCCATCCGCGACCGCCTACGTTATCGGCTATCCCGGCAGCATCGAGATTGGGGAAGTCTTCCCGCCCGTCTACGTCGACGAGTTGTGGGTGTACTAAATTTTCTTGGTTGCGGAAGTTAAACGGCGTATTCTCTCCTCGAATTTCTACCGGTGCATTGTTGCTGAATGCCTGCAAGCTGGAGACAGATTGGAACAATCCGCCTGTCGCATCCACATGCATGAAGCGCAGACTTTGCGTGTGCACAGTCGTTGCAATTTCCGCCAGCACCACATCACTACGCTGTACGGCGGGCGTTACGGTAACGGTTTCGGTACCAAAGACGTCCGTTCCGTATGCCGTTGCCACAACCGTAATGGGGGTACCTTCCGGAACGCTTGCGTCCACGGCGAGTAATCCCGCATCGCCGATGCTCGCGCCGTCAACCGGCGGATTAATACTCCATCCCACGGCTTGAGATGCGCCGCGCGGGCCGACAACTGCGCTGAATTGCAGTGTCGCTCCCTGCACCACGGTTTCTGCACCGCCTGCCGCTGTTACCGTTACTGCCGTCGGGGTTACATCTGCCGGCCACGCGCCGTCGCCGCTGTAGCGCGGGAAGGTTACATCCCAATTTCCTAATGGGTATGAGTCTAAGGGGCGGGTACCTTCGAAGTCCGCGGCATTGTTTTGTGTGTTTTGGAAATTAATTCTCCTCGGTGCTTCCGAGCGCGATACTCGCGTCGGCGCGCCAAAGTAATTGTCAAGCCTGTCGGCGGCTGCGTTTCGTCCGCCCACCAAGTCGATAACTCTGTTGTCGCCGGCCGCATTTGCCGGGGGCAGTGCGGCATGGTCGCTTACAAGCGCGACGGCGAAAGAGCGATTGTCAAACACTTGGTCCCAAGCGAAGTCATATGCCTCTATTTGGCGGCGGGCGGTCGCCGCACCTGTCCATACGCCTTGCGAACTGACAATCAGCAACGAATGCATCGGCTGAATCGTCCGCAGTTCCGTCGGCAGTTCGCTTAGCGGAAGCACGTTCCAAGGAACAGGCGTTGCGGCGGCGATTCCTGCGGAATTTTGAACCTGCAATGAGAAATTACCGAGATAAACCGATTCGTCGGAAAGATTGTAAAGCTCAATAAAGCTGTGCGATAGCGCGTTCGAGTCTACAGATCCGCCTGCATGAATTTGGTGGATGATTACGTCGGGGTGGTCAAGGTGTGGGGTGTATGCACTTGTGAGGTTTACGTCAACCCTGAAAGATTCCGACACGCCTTGGCGGGTTACTTCAACATAGAAGTGTCCGATAACAGGCTCCACGTCCGTTGTCGGGCGGGTGCCTGTGACGGTAACGGTTGGGTTTGCGCCTTGCGAAACCGAGATGCTGACGAAGCTCTGCATGGCGGCGGGGATGGTGTAGTTCGCAGAAATGTCCCCGGTTGCCCCGCCGATTACGTTTACAACCTGCCCTGTGCCGGCATTCGCGTCGGTAAGCGAAACGCTTGCGGGGTTAAATTCAACGGTCGGATACCATGTTGTCGTGAGGTTTACATCCACTCTGAAAGATTCCGTCGTGTCTTGACGAGTTACATATACATAGAAGTAACCCACGACCGACGGCACATTCGTGCTCGGTCGAGTGGCTGTGACCGTTACGGAGGGCGTTGTTGCTGTCCAGTCCATTTCGACGTAATTAAGAAGCGCAGCGGGGATGGTGTAGCTTACGTCGATATTACCGGTTGCCGCGCCTGTCATATCTACGGTCGCAGTAAGATTTTGGTCGTTAACTTCGACATATTCCGGGGAGAAGTCAAGAATATCTGCCCATGTGCTGGTTAGGTTAACCTCTACCGGAAGATTTGCCGTCACACCATTACGGGTCACGGCTATATCGAAGTTGCCCGATATATTTCTGCCTTGTACCGTCGGGCGGATGCCGCTGATGGTTACGGTCGGTGTGCCCGCTGTCCATGTTACGGTAACGTAATTTTGCAATGCGTCGGGCAACGTGTAGCTTACTGCAATGTTGCCGGAGGCAGTACCCGTAACGGCGACGGCTTGCGAAAGGTTTCCATTGCTGATTACGGCGGATGACGGGTCAAGCCCAATGGTTACGTCATCCCAGTGTGCCAAAACGGTTACGTCACCGGCGGGCATCTCGAATGTTGTGATTGCGTTATTTATTTGCGCAATTGTTACGCCGCCGATAACCACTGCCCAATGGCTGAATTCATAACCCGGTTGCGTGCCGGCGTTAATTGCAACGGTTTGCCCTGCGGGGAAGCTGCCCGCACCGGAAAGTGCGGCTGAAACGCCGCGGGCTCCGTTTACGGTTACAGTGAAGGTTTCAGCCGGATCCGAAGCTCTAAACGGACCTTCGATGTGACCGTCGGGAATTGATGCGCCGTATGAAATAAATGTAACGCCGGGTATGCTTCGGTCGTGTGATACTTGGCCGTTTCCGGTGTTTTGGTTCTGTGAGACCTGCCAGCCCCAGTCACTACTGAATGCGTTGGCTACAACATTGACGGTGGGAGCGGCAGTGACGGAAACGTGTATTACCCTACCTGCGCCGTGCGCACGGCCGTCGCCTGTATGGTCACGCGACTCGCCATTGCCGACTCTTAGAGTGAAATTTTGAGCCGCCGTAACATTGCGAGAAATCAACATGCGAGTTGCGTCGTCAGGTCTCATAACGGGAGCAGTTTCATCAATTCGATAGCTTTCAGTGCCGCCTCCGGTAAAATGCCCGTCAAACCACGTTCCGCGGACATACACAGGGTCATTCACTATCGCTCTAAATTCCATTGGAAGGCTGGGAACGCCCACCACAAGTTCCTCCCGCCAAGTAGCAGTAAGGGTAACATTACCTGCGGGCATGGTGAAGTACGTGATTGCGGCGTCGGAGTTTGCAAGGGTTACGGGAGTGCCTGATACAGTCCAGCCGTCAAAGAAATAATCATCGCCACGATTACCCGCAAACACCACCACACGGTCGCCCACATTGTGGATTCCCGCGCCGGATTCTGCGCCGCCGTGACCTTCGTTTATGGTCACTGTGTAACGCTGTGTCCAGTTGGCTTGAAGCACTACATCGCCTTCGGGCATTGTAAAGGTTGTTTGAACCGCGCTTGGGTCGGCGAGAGTTGCATTGCCGCTTGTCACGGTCCAGCCTGCGAAGGTATATTGGCCAAATGCGCCGGCGTTAATTGTTACGGTGTAGCCCGCGTTCGTTCTGTTTGGGGGCGCGCCGGGGCGGTTGGAGCTTGCGGTTCCGGGGTGACCTCCGTTTACTGTAATGTTGAATGCGGGCAAGTCTGCAAACACCGCCGTTAAAATTACAGCGTGATTTGGCTTTGTAAATGAAGCTACGGGGCTGTAAGGGTCAAGGTCGGCAAGCGGTCCGCCCTCGGTTACTTCCCAGTGGCTGAAATTTTGGTACCATCGCGGCGCAGTTCCTGCATTTATATGAACGGTTGCGCCTGTTGCAAATGTTCCGCTGCCGGAGGAACCCGCGCCCTCGCTTATAACCGTGACTATATCTGCGGGGTCGTTTACCGTTACGGGAATCGTTCCCCTTACGGTGCCGCTGGGTTCGTGCCAAGTCCAGCCGGTGGGCAAATGCTCGCTCCAGTCGATATTACCTGCGTCATGGGGCGTGAACACAGCTTCAAAAGGTTGGTTCGCACCGATTCCCGGGAGTTGCGCACCATCTAACCACGACCAAGTTCCTTCGGGCGAACCACCGGAAATTGCAGAGGCAGACAGTGGCTCACCATGCCAAATTGCAGACGCTGTCGGAATGCCGATATCGCCTTCGCCCGCCAGTACCACAATTTGTACAATGTTTGTTGTGGAATAAAACATGGCTGTTTGGTCGGGTACAAATCGGATGCTGCGAGTTTGCAGACCAACACTGCCCACTTCTTGGTTGGGATTTACCCAAACAATGTAACCCGGTGTGGTTCCCGTGTTGCGCTGTATTCTTTCGGGACGGTCGGGGTCCATTATCGGGGTAGCGACTTCATGAAGCCTGTCACCGAAAAACGCAGAAAACTGTACAGGCCAATCAACATCGGGCTGTTCGCGTTGGCCTTCAATCCAAATTGCCGTAACGGTTACAGGGGCGTTGGGCATTGTAAAAGTAGTGACCGGATTGAAGCGGTCGGCAAGAGCGTCGGGGGATATGCCGGTAACATCCCATCTGTCGAAAACATAATTTTCACGCACGCCTGCGTTAATTGCCACGCTCAAGCCTTCCGGGAAGCGACCTTCCCCTGCCAGTTCAGGAGTCGTGGCAAACGAATCGATAACGGTTAAGTCAAACCTTTCAAGCGGCGGTTCCCAAGGGATGTGTCCGGGGGCGGGCGGAAAGAGGAACTCAGAGCCATCCGGCGTTGTAGCGGGGTTGCCGTATGAAATATACACTTGGTTTGAGGGTGGATTTTGCGAGAACACGGCATGGGGGTTAGTTGAAGTAAAGTTGCCGAATTGGTCAACGCTGAACTGCATTGCTCTGTCGTTGTCCGCCATATGACCGTGATGTCCGGTTTTTGCAATAAGGGTTAAATTTGCGCCCGGGTAATTGACCGGAATGTTCATAACCGTGCGTTCAGCCGCCGGGGTACCGTTGACACCCCACGGACCCGCCGCACCCGAAGCCGCAACATGACCTGCAACAATTGCACCCTCGGCGTGGTTGGTTATGACAGTGTCGTTGCGAATGCCTGTTATATGGATAGGCCAATTCACGTTTGCCGCAGGGATTTCCCGCCAGTTTGCGTTAAAGCTCACATCACGCGCAGGCATGATAAAGTAGGTTATTGCTGCGTTTCGGTCGGCAAGCAGGAAAACATCCGAGCCGCTCCAGCCGTCGAAGAACCAACCACCGGCGCGCGTTCCGGCAAAGACAGTCACTCGCTCGCCTATTTCATAGGTTCCCGCGCCTGAAAGGGCGCCGGCAAAGCTGTTGTTAACCGTTACGTTATAAAATGCGTCCCAGCCGGCCAGAAGCACAACACTCGTCGCCGGGTCGGGCATGATGAAATAGGTTTCGGGGGAGGTTGGGTCGGCAATTACAATGTCATCGCCGCCTTCCAAGACGGTCCATTCTCTAAAGTCGTAGCCGAAGTGATACCCGGCACTGATTAGTATGGTGTCGCCCGGGTTTGCACCGTATGCCGGATACGCGCCCGCGCCGTATGGTGCAGTGCTGATTACGAGGGTGGTGCCGTCGCCGCCGCCTTGAATGCTCCATGCGCCGTCGCCGCTGTAGCGGGGTCGGAGTGCGGAAAGTTCTGCGTTGGTTATGCCGTTGGCGTGTGCGGCGACTTCCGGCCTTCTGTTTGCGTAACCTGTGGGATACCTAAAATCAACTTGCATGAAGTCGCTATAGTTACACCGGGTGTTTCGGAAATTTACGCGCCGCGCCGCGCCTTGTCTCCAGCTACGCAATGCCGGTCCTTCACCCAAGAAATTGAGTACGGCGGGCAGGTCGCTGTTGTCGTTGATTGCGGTAACCAAATCAAAAATAAGCGACCATTCATCCCTTGCGACTATGGGCGAAAGCGGCATTGTGCCTTCAACAAGCGCGACGGTTAACGCACGGTTGCTGAACCGCAAATTCCATTCCATGTCCCACTCGCCGTGCGGAATGACATAACGAGGCACGGGACGCGCGCCGGTTCCGTCGTTGTACCAATCTGTGCTTACTATAAGGAAGGAACTGCCCGGGCGCATACCCTCCGGCGATATTATCGGGTTGCTGAGGGGAAGCACATGCCATATGTCCTCGCCATGGTCACGACAGGGTCTTTGCATTTGCAATGACAAACCTTCCAATGAAATAACGGAAGACGTCGGGTTATGCAATTCGATGAAACCGTGAGACAGGGTATTGTCCCCCGGAGGGCCTTGCCCGTGTACTTGATTTATCAAAATGGAAGACGGGCGAAGCTCTTGCTCCACAAAGTTTGCCGTCACCGTTACCGGATTGCCGGGCAAGGGAGTGGGCATTACAAAAAATGCGTCTGTGAGGCTTGTAGGATTAATGATAGTAATATTGGGGGTGATTGTAGTCCATTCTTCGAAAGTATGACCAAAAGGCGCGGTACCCGGCTCAAGAGCTACAATTTGGCCGGCGGCCGCAGGATTGTGGAAAGCGCGATAGCCGTCGCCGCCGTTTAATATAACGACGCTTTGTGTGGGACCGACAGGAACAGGCCACACGCCGTCGTGGGAAGAGCGGGGGCGGAACAGTTCGATTTCTGCCATGTTTAAATCAGCAAATCTTACGGCATCAAAATCCAAGTAATTGTTTCGGGTGTTTGCCACGGTGTGTGGAATGGCGTTGCCGAGTTCGTCAAATTCCCACACACGCCGTGACGCTTCTTGACGAGAAATCCTGCTTGCAGGGGAGGGCCCCCAAACATTGTGTACAACGTCCCTTGGTGCGGGCGAGTTTACCACCCCCACCAAGTCGTCGATTCTGACCTGTTCGTCGGGGGTTATTATTCGCGACAAGGGAACAGGGCCGCCGCCTGCGGGGTTTTCCACAAGCGCGACGGTAAAGTTTCGGTTGCTGAACTCAACACCGGGCCACACCATGTCATAGTCTTCAATGATTAACCTTGGGACATGGCTGCCGCCGCCCGTGTTGCTCCATGCTCCGCTTACTATAAGGAAGGAAGTGTTTGCAGGTATTATTGTGCCGACGGGGAATTCTAGGTATTCCCAATCGGTAGGTACTGTGTTGTTTGCTACGTTGTCACCGATATTTTGAATTTGCAGGGTTCGATTGGAAAGGTTTGCATCTCCCGGGCCGGGATTATACAGCTCGATAAAACCGTGAGAAACGGCGTTGTTGCCCTCGGGGCCTTGACCGTATACTTGGTGGATTATCGCAGTGGGTTCGTTTTCGTTAAAGTGAGCGGTGACGGTTACTTCGGTGGCGGCGGGGATTATACGGATTGTGTCGAACGGGATTTGTTGCCCGGGGATGAAGGATGCGGTGTAGTCTGTGATGTTTTGCCCGTCGGGGCCGATGCTTCCGCCTACATAGATGCGTGCGCCTGCGCCCGATACCGTGAAGTGGGAGAAACGTTGGCCGGGTTGTGCGTTTGCGGTAACCGGGATTGGCATGTTGCGCACGTACCTCGCGCTGAAATCGCCTATTGCAAAGCCGGGGAAGCCGGCTACTGTTCTGTTGTATGACGAAAGGTTGCCCCATTCAAAAAGGTCTGCGCGTACATTTGCACCTGCGACGTTGAGCCAGCCAATGTCTCCTGCCAAATTCTCTTCGGGGGAGCCGCCTTCAATGCGCCAGTTTACGCGGACGTATTGGCCTGCTGTACCAACGCTCAGGCCTTGGTTTTCGCGTCCCCATGAGCCTATGGCTCGTTGGGCGGGGCGGGGATTGTTGCCCGGTGCCATTGAGAAATACGCGCGCATATGCTCGATGGAGTTGTGGATGCCCGAAGCGTCACCCGGACCTGCCGTGCCTGCCCTGTGAATCAAGACATCTTGTTGGCCTCTTAGCATACTCATGGGTGGGGGGTTGCTTCCGCCGCCTAAATCCGCACTGCCTCCTGCGGGTGCGCGGAGTGTATGCGGTTGCCAGCGGCTTCCGGAGGTGCCTTCCCACTGGGCGGCCCTGGTCGCGCGATCTGCCTCCGTAAACGGATACGGGTTGTTGCTGGCCCACGGAACCATAAACGGGTTGCCTTCCGTTAAGCCCCAACGTTGGCGGTCTCTTCCGACGGTACTCAGGCGGGTGTCGACCTGTTCCGAAATGATGCGCTCTACACGCGCGGGGTGGAATGCCGTGCCTGTGTAGGTTGAATAGCGGGCGGCAAAGGATTCGCGGAAATACGGGTTTTGCAAAAGCACACGGAAAATTCTGGCGGAAGCCTCCGGCCTTCTCCATGTGGAATTATCTCTCATAATGTCAAAGGGCAAGCCGCCCGGCAAGGGTTCGCCGCGGCAATCGTTTGCGGGGCGCGAGTCGTCCGGGGTCGCGTTGCCGCAATTGGCACAGCCTTCCGGGCAATACGGGCTGGTCATTGCGGTAAAATAATTCAGCATATTGTTCGCGCCGTGGAAAATGGCATTGTCAAAATCTTGCGCTATAAAACGCCATCTGCCGTCCGCGCCATACATGCCGGGGATGACAACCGGGTCGCCGAAAATATCTTCACCGGTAATGGGGTCGGAACCCAAATTGCGTGATGTCCGCCACATTTCGGCGTTGTTATTCAGCCAGTCCCAGTTTTCCAAATGGTAGTAGACGATAAACCAGTCGATGAAGTTATCCATGCACAGTACCGTGTCCAGGTAATCAAACCATTCGCGGGACAGATGGTCTTGACCTGCCCAGCCGTCGGGAACAGGTTCGCCCGCTTGCGGATGGTTGGGCGGGAAATATGCCGGCACTCGCCTTGCGTATCCGCTCCAGCCGCCTTCGTAGGCATCGTTCGGTGTGCCCAGGGCGGTTCTTCTTGTGCCGGTGGTCGCGTCAATTTCACGGCCTGCTATTCCGCCTGTATCGGATGGAGGGTAAATGATAAATCGGTTGGCAATTATGTCCATCCACTCGTCTTGCGCAAGATGAACATTGTTGCGGGGAACGCCGTACATTTCGCCGATAAAGTGGGGATGCCTGTGTACGGACATATTGTACATGCCCCAAAACTCGCCGTTTACGAAAACCGCGCTGTAGGTGGCATGTTGAATCATGGGGCGCAGGGGATGCGCAAGCCACATGGAAAGCGGGTCGCGCAGGTTTGTGCCTTCAATATCGGCTGTGCGGAGGTTAATGTGCCTGAAATTGGTGACAAGCTCGTTGGCGGCATAGAAATGCCGACGCGTGCCGGGGACTAAATCGTAAGCTCCGGTTACGTCGCCGTCGCCTTGGTTGAAATTTATTCGAATGGAGCGAATCGGGAAGAAGCGCGACCAGTTGCCGAAAACCCACGTGCGACCGCGCTGGTTAACAATCTCCCTGCCGCTTTCGTCATACACTTCAATGTTTGCAACTGCGCGGGGGCCGAGGTTTTGATAGCCCATATCGATGGCAACACCGTCGGGACGCCTGCGAACAGAGCCGAGGCCGAAATAGCCGCCGTCTTCCATGCCCGGCACAGGGTTGCCGAGGAAGTCTAAACCGTCCCAAAGACCGGCTTGAATTTGCGCAGGCCAGTCGTAGGGATAGAATCCTGCGCCTTCAATCGGCCAGTTTGTTGTTCTGCCTGCGGGCCAAAAAACGGGTCTGGTGAAGCCGGCGGGAAGGGGTCTTGCAGGTTGTGCGGCAACGCCGAGATGCGGCCCGATTGCGGGAGCGGCATAACCCGGAGGCGCACCGCGTGAAACCCAGTCGGAAAAGGGTTCCGGCGCGCCGGGTACTACCGCACCGCCGGGGCTTGCAGGAGGCGGACCGGAGCGTCTGCGCAATTGTCTGTCCCAGTTGCGCATCATTCCCGTAATCGGGTGCGCGAATTCTTCGGGCTGAACAACAATGGAAATAATCCGCGTGTCGTCCCAGCCCAAGCCGCCGCCGCGGTTTACAATGAAGGTTTGGGTTGATGCAGGCCCGGCAATGCCGTTTCTGTCAAAGCCTGCGGCACGGATTGCTATGCCGTTGTAAATCAGGTTCGGCACGAAATAGCCGCCGCCTGCGGCAGGGGGAGCAGGGTTTGAAATGGTGAAATTGGCATTGTTGGGAAAAGCGCGGAAGCGGCTGAGTACAGGGGAAACATACCCGCTGTCCTCAATGGTTCCGGAAGCCCAGCCAACATTCCAAAAGCCCGGGTTTCCGCGACCAATGCCGTGAACCGACATCGGGCTGTTTGCGTGGGTTGGCACAACGTAGTTAATCATCATGGTTTCGCCAGCCGGAAGCACGAAAGAGCAACCGCAGGTTGCCGCAATGTGCGGATAGCCCGGCAGTGCTAAAAAGTTTGTGGGCAAATTTCGGTTGACGGGGTCACAGTTGGGATAAACGCCGCACACAACGGGATAGCTTCCGTCGAAGGTGATGCGGACATTTGCGCCGTAACCGTGGATGCTTAGGGGGAACGCAGATGTATGTACGCCCCCGCGTGCAGAAAAGGTTGGTGCGCGTTGCGGTTCCCCTATGAAAAAGGGTGTGATTTCGGGCGGCAAGAACAAGCCGTCTTCATCACCGACCGCATAGTCGGATTGAAAGAACCGGGGTGTTTCATTAACTGCCCGTGTATAGACTACCTCATCAAAGCCGTTACTCAATTCGACCGGTTCGTCGGCAAAAACCGGCAGTGGTGCAAAGGATGCGAAGGAAGCGAAGGAAGAAAACACCATCAAAAATGCTGTTAACCACGCCAACATACGTTTTGCTCGTTTTTTCATTTCGAAATACCACCCTTCTAAAATTTGAACTCATGTTCGGAAGGATTTTTGGAAACAAAAATGTTTCCAAACACCCTATGCTACATCTATATTACAGGGCAAATTTTTTTTTCGCAAGTGATTTTTGAAAAAAATATTCTTTACCCGATATTGAATCGGGCGGCTGTTATTTGGGGAGGAGGAGAGGTAAAAATCGCAACGAAAAAGCGCGCCAAGCGCGCATTGGACACCGGGGACATGTGTCGGAGTCGGCGCATTCCCTCGAAGCCGGGAGCAATTTCCTAGCCCACGAAAAAAATGAGTCGGCGAGTGTCACTCGCCGACTCATTTTTTTCGTTGCGATTTTTTGGCAAAATCCGGCGATATTCGTCCGGTAAATTCTCTTTGCTTTTTTTCAAACTGTAATGTATAATCACTCTGTAAAATTCAAAAGGGGGCTACTTATAATGAAGAAAATTTTAACCATAGGTCTTATTTTATTGATTCTCGCGGCGTTTCCCGCTATCGCCACTGCGGCACAAACGCCCGCGCCCACACCTCCGCCCGTGCCGAATGTCGCGGACATCGAGCTGACCGTCGAGCTTCAGGGGCTGGAAAATTTATTTGTCGGTGCCGAAGTCAGCGGGCGCATTTTATTTGAGCTGGAAGGCGCGCAGTTTGCGCAGGAAATTGCTCCGGAAGATTTTTGGGTAGGCAATTTGCCGCCGGGTCTCGTTGCCGAAGATGCACGGCGCATCGGCAACCAACTCGTTGAAATTCGCATAACAGGCCGTCCCGACCAAGAAATCGCGACAGCGCGGGTTTTAACCACCCCCGCACGCCTGCACGTGCGCAATATTCGCCACGGACAACTCCTGTCGATTGCCACGATTCCCATCACGCGCGAAGGCTCGTTCAGCGTGGGTTCCGCCGCGGCAAGCTCGGGCATTTACCCTACGGCGATTTTCTTTGACCTGAACCCGTACGGAGCGTATCACCGCGACGCCTTCGTGCGCATAAATCTGCCCTACGGTTTCTCCCTTATAAACATCCGTTACGGCAGAATGAATTTGACCGAAGAAACGCAATTTACAAGGCATCCGAACAATCAGATAAGAATCCACAGTTCGTTTTTGAACCGCATGGCGATTGGCGAATGGGAGCTTGAATTTATGATGAATCGCGGCGCAAATCCGACGGTTCGTATCGTAGTCATTGATACAAGAACGGATGAAGAGCCGGAGGAATACGAGGAAGTCGGGCCGCCGCCCGCGCCGCCTCAAGCCCCGCCGCATCCCGACGACAGCTTTATGTACCTGACAGGCGGAATCGCCGTGGATTTAAATTCCCTTCATTGGAACCTGAACCGCGCGCGTGTAACGCCCGAATTCCATGACGGCGTCGCGACCGCGACGGTTCGAGCCAATGTGCTGAATTACCTCGCATGGGAACGCCCCGGCGAAACCTTTCAGATTCTTACGCCGCACGCGCGAATTCGCATCCCGACAGATATTTTCGCTTCAATGTACGGCGCGAGTGCCGCAGTTTCAGCCAATGACCTGACCTACAGCCAAGTAGATTTGCGCATAACAATCGCCGACCGTTCCGGCGACGAGCGTTTCAACGAAATGCTTGAAGCGACGTATCCATACGGCGAAATTTTATCGTCCCTGCTCGAGTTTCGCGTGGAGCTTGTTTGTGCCGTAACCGACGAAATAATCCTCACGGCGCAAGAATTCGCGACGCCGCTTGAATTGTCGTTTATCGTAATGGACAACGCCGGTCACCTGCGTCCCGCGGGCGTTTTATTCCGGACGCAATGGATTGAATTTGTACCGTATCGTTCGCCCTCGCCCAACGAATTTGTCCTCAGAACAATTTTCCCGGGTACAATGGGCGTAATCCACAATCGCATCCATTTCGAAGATATTTACTCGACCCACTGGGGATTTGTGCAGTCCTACACGGCGGCATACAGCGGTCTTCTCGTGCCGACGGCGCAACTCAGCCCCGATACACCGATTACACGCGGCGAATTCGCCCAGCTTGTTGCCTCAATTTTACAGCTTCCCCGCGCAAGCGCGCATATCTCCGGCTTCACCGATGTCCCGCCGCCGAACGTATTTTTCGACGGAGTAAGCCGCCTGTTTAACGCAGGTCTGCTCGGCCCCTATGTACCCGGCTCACGTTTCTATCCCAACTCGATAATAACGCGCGAAGAAATGGCATCGATAGTCGGCATGGCAATTCGCCTGAACGACCCCGTCCTGCCCGAAAATTCGCGCCCCCTCCTAACCTTCACCGACGGCGACGAATTCACCCAAGCCCACATGCACAACGTCCAAGCAACCGTAGATTTCGGCGCAATGGTAGGCTATCCCGACAATTCCTTCCGCCCCCAAAGGCAAGCCACACGCATCTACGCCCTCGAAGCCACGATACGTCTCGCCCGCATTTTGGGCATCCTCGACGAGTAGGATGCCCAAATAATCTCACATTGATTTGACAACCCCCCGAAATAAAATGTAAAATACCCCTCGCATGTAAAAAATTAAAAATCTAAGGAGATACAATTATGCCGAAACCAAAACGCGGAAAACTCGCGCGCACAACAAAAGACTGGCGTGGAAATTGCCCCGCTTGTACCCGTACCGGAGTAAAACTTCTTTGGGAAAAAACCGACGGTGAAAAAACCCTAAAAGTATGCAAGCAGTGCGGAGAGGTCTAAGGCGCGAAAAGGGACCGATATGATGAAGGCACTCCCTGTGGGGCTTGTCGCGAATCGAACGTACTTTCCATTGACATTTTTTCGGGAATATTTTATTATATTTGCATCTTAGCCCCGATTAAGATTTTTTTTAATGAAATTTTTTTAACGAGATTTTCTTTCAACGAGATTTTCTTTAATGCTTTAATGAAAAGAGGAAATGAAATGCGCACTACCCACATTACAAAACCCCATGAGGTTACGCGCAAATGGTTCGTAATCGATGCCGAAGGCAAAAATTTGGGGCGGCTTTCCACGCAAATCGCACACATTTTACGGGGGAAGCATAAACCCACTTTCAGCCCCTCCGTTGACACAGGCGATTGCGTGATTGTCGTAAATGCGGAAAAGGTCGTCTTGACCGGTCGCAAAATGGACCAAAAAGTCTATGTAAAAAATTCGGGCTACATTGGTTCCAGAAAAGAAATCAAAATCAAGGACATGATGAAAAAAAAGCCCGAGTTTGTCCTTTGGCACGCCGTCAAAGGAATGCTTCCGAAAAATAATCTCGGTCGCAAAATGTTCGGAAAATTCCACGTTTTCGCGGGCCCCGAGCATAATCATCAGGCGCAAAAGCCCGAAGTCCTTGAATTGCAATTTTAGAAAGTGCAATTTTAGCAGGTTTCGGAAATTTTCAGTTTTATAAAGGAGTAAGTTTATGGCTGCTGTTTCATATTATGGCACGGGCAGAAGAAAAAGCGCGATTGCGCGCGTATACCTCATGCCCGGTAAAGGCAAAATTTTTATAAACAAGCGCGAAATAGACGATTATTTCGGGCTTGATACGCTTAAACTTATCGTACGACAACCGCTTGAGCTTACGGGAACGTCGGCGAAATTTGACATCAAAGTCAATGTTTTCGGCGGCGGATACACCGGGCAAGCAGGCGCGATTCGTCACGGAATATCACGCGCGCTTCTTATCGCGGATGAAGACTTCCGCCAGCCGCTTAAAAAAGCCGGCTTCCTGACACGCGACCCACGCATGAAAGAGCGTAAAAAGTACGGACTCAAAGGTGCCAGACGCGCGCCGCAGTTCTCGAAACGTTAATGTTTTCTCTTGCTAACCCCACTCGTGCGAAAGCGCGAGATTTCAAATCCCCTCTCAGAAACCCCCGGTCACCCGCCGGGGGTTTTGTAAAACTGCAAGCCTTTGCTAAAATCAACCTCTTTTTGGATGTTGTCGCAAAACGAAGTGATGGATACCACGATATTTTTTCCGTGATGCAGAGCGTAAGTTTGAGCGACGAAATTGAGCTTAGAAGGGTAGGGGGCAGCCGGAAAGTGCGACTTGTATGCGACGAACCGACCCTCCCGACAGATGGGCGAAATCTTGTTGTTAAAGCGGCGGACGCGCTTATTCGCGAGTGTGGCATTTTCGAGGGGATTGATATTTTTTTGACTAAGCGAATCCCGTCGGGGGCAGGGCTTGCGGGTGGCAGCAGCGATTGTGCCGCGACGCTTTTGGGGATAAATGAGCTGTTTAATTTGAACATTTCGCTCCGGCGTCTTTTGGAAATCGGAAAATCGCTGGGCGCGGATGTGCCGTTTTGTTTGACCGGCGGCACGGCGATAACCGAGGGTATTGGCGAAAAAATTACGCCGATTAGGCCCTGTCCGCCGTGCTGTATTGTGGTTGCCACGCCTGAAATTCATATTTCGACTCCCGAAATTTTTTCGCGACTTGACGCCGGGAATTTTAATAATGTCCCTGCGCGTGAAAAATTTTTATTTGCGCTTAACGAAAAAAATAATTCGAAAAAAAATATTTCGCAAATCGCAAATTCACTGTACAATGTATTTACACCAATAACCGCCGCGCTTTATCCCGAAATTTTCGATTTAATTGCACAGCTGAAAGGGCTTGGGGCAGAGGGTGCAGAAATGAGCGGCACCGGTTCCGCTGTATTTGCCGTTTTCGCCGATAAAAACGCCGCCGAATCGGCGGCCGCCGCGATAAATTGCAAAGCCTTCATTTGTACACCCGTTATACTCACGAACCGAAACTTCTTCCAAAAATCATCTGAAGTTTCGGTTCGTGAGCAACCGTCAGCCAGAAACGAAAGTGAACTTCTTTCGTTTCATGAGTATAACCGAAAGGATTGGTCCGTATGAAAAAAATAATCTCACTGCTGTTTGTGTTAATTTTATTTGCCACACCTGTTTTTGCTCAAACCCAAACTTTTCGGGACGTATCAACGGCCCACTTCGCCTTCGATGCAATAAACTGGGTTTCCGACCCGGAAAACGGTTCGTTTATGGTTGGTGACGCGGGAAATAATTTTCATCCCGGGCGGCATATAAATAAATTCGAAGCGGCACAAATTTACGCGGTTGCGGCCGGGTTTCGCCATGTTGCGCACGGCTTGCCCGAAAACGAGCGTGAGATTTTTGCGCGTTCCTTTGAAATTTGGTTGCCGTTTTTGGACGAAATGGCGGAAGAGTATTCAAGCTGGAGCCGCGTTGTTGACAGGGAAATCGCGTTCTTGTTGTACCGAGAAATTTTAACCACGGACGATGTTCGGGGATTTGTGACACGCGTTGGCACATCCGAGCAACGTCCTTTTTTAACGCGCCAACAAGCCGTGGCGTGGATTGTGCGTCTCGTCGGCGAGGGCGAAGCGGCGCAGGAATTTGCTCTGCCACCGACCGTTCCGTTTCGCGATGACGCGCAAATTTCACACGCGTATCGACGCTATATTTACCACGCGCGTGACCTTGGGATAATCCAGGGCGCGGGCGGATATGTGAACCCCGTCGCGCATTTCACGCGTGCGGAAATGGCCGTTGTTTTTCACAATGTGCTTGCCGAAGAGGCCCCCGAAATAATTGATACCGGCGTGACAACAGCTGTTTCCGGGGCGATTTCAAGCGTTCACATGGACTCGCATGTCGGCATCGAATCCGACGACGCCGCGGAAGTGTTTCCCGTTGCGCAAAACGCCGTGATTACGATTGACAACGTGCAACGTTCCGTTGTGTTTTTGCGCGAGGGCATGGCGGCCGCCGCGCTTGTTGACGGGCAGGGACGCATTGTAAGCCTTTCGGCGCGTTCCGTCGAGGAACCCGAGGAGCAAGTAATACAAGGCGTTGTCGCGGATTTTATTGTGGCGGAAGAACCGGGCGACGCATCCACGCTTACGATTGAAAACGCCGACGGCGAAATTTTCGAATTGGAAGTCACCCCCGAAGCGCAATTTTCACGCAACGACGAGCCGCTGACAGGCGTCGCCGAACTTCGCATAGGCGACACAATAACCGCCGAAACCTACAACGACACTTTACAGCGTGCCGCCGCGTCGGGCGAAATAACAACCGCGCACGGCCGCCTGACAGAAATCCGCATAACCGAACGCATAGCCGAAATCACAATGCAACTCGAGGACTCCACCGCAAGCTATTTTATTCGTCCCGAAATTTTCGACGCATATGAACTGCGCATCAATATGTATTTCCACGTAAAACTAAACAGCCGCGAAGTCCTGGATATACATTTCGAATAACCTCCCCTCCCCAAATGTAAGTTTTTTGAAGGGGGTGGGGGGCTTTTTTTTCAAAAAAAATTCCGGAATTAGGGCGTGTTGCCATTACGCGAATGGCACGCCCTAAATTTGAAATTAAAATTTTCCAAAAAGGCGGTGCATCATGGCGAAAGAAACAAAAAAATCGTTTGCATCACTGCCGAAACCCATTGACCTGACAGCACCGGATGCGCCCGAGGGGGCGAAAAGAGGACGGCGAAATGTGCCTGAATTTGATGCGGTGCCTGTTGGTATGCCGCGGGAAAATGCGGAAACGAGGCGGATTCCGCCGCCTCCGCCGCCGCCGCTCAGGCCGGGCGATTTTCCGAAAAAACGCAGACCGTCGAAATCCGCGCCTCCGCCGCGCCTGCGTCCGCGCCGCAAAAATCGACTGATTCAAAGGCTGATTGGTTTTCGTATTAATCCGTTGATTTTAAGCGTTGTCGGGTGGAGCGTCGCGGGGATTGCGATAATTGCGTTTTCGGTTTGGTTTATACGGGGATTGCTTGTTGATAATGCGTACGCAGTGTTTTTGGACGGAGAGCATGTTGGCTATATTGCGATATTCGAAGGCTTGACTTCCGAGGATTTTCACAACGAGGCGGTGCTTAGTTTAGAGGCGATACACAGGAACGTGCGCGTGCGCGTGGACCAGCGCGTTACCATTGAACGCACGCGAACCGCCGCCCGAAACCGTGAGGCGCGCGGCGATATTATCGCGCGGATAAACCACCATGGTTTTACATTTACGATTGCGGCGCACGCGATTTATGTGAACGGCGTGCAGGAGGCTCTTTTAAGCACGCAATCCGATTTGAATCACGTTGAATTTATGCTTCAGGAGCATTGGCGGAACGAGCACACGGTTTCGGCGGAGTTTGTCGGCAACTGGGAGGTTCGGACGATGTATGTCTGCCCCGATGAAACGGAGTTTGATACGCCCGATTCCGCATATTTTCGGCTCGACCGCTCGACGATGCAACTTGCCGATTACACCGTTGTAAGCGGCGATACTTTGGACCGAATTGCGGTGCATTTCGGCACAACAACCACTCGAATTATGGAAGATAATAACATGCAAACGGCAAATATTTGGCCCGGCGACACGCTTCTTATTTACACACAAATGCCGCTGCTTTCCGTGCGCACGTTTGACGAAATTCACGACGATGAAGCAATTGAAGCACCCATCGAAAATCGCTACAATGTCGACATGCCGCTCGGCACACGAACCGTAATACAGGACGGAATGGCCGGCCTCGCGCGCGTTACCGAGCGCATTACCCGCATAAACGGCGTGGAACAATCCCGCGAAATACTGGAAGCGGAAGTGGTGGTCGAGCCGATTCCCGACATAGTTGAATATGGAGTCGGCGAGTGACACTCGCCGACTCAATTTTAAAAAGGAGGGCTAACATGCCTGCGAAAATTCTTATTGTAGATGACGAAAAGACGATTGTTGACATTTTGGCGTACAATTTGCGCCGTGAGGGCTATGAAATTATTGAGGCGCACGACGGCAAAAAAGGGCTGGAACTCGCGCTTTCGGAAAATCCCGACCTCGTTATTTTGGACATAATGATGCCGGAGCTGGATGGATACGAAGTGTGTACACGGCTTAGAAAGGTCAGCCAGGTGCCGATTATTATGCTTACCGCCAAGGCCGAGGAGTCGGACAAGGTGCTTAGCTTTGAAATCGGCGCGGATGATTATATTACCAAACCGTTCGGGGTCCGCGAAATGCTTGCGCGGGTTATGGCGAATTTGCGGCGCGGAAGTATGGCGCAACCCGTTTCAAGCGGAACAAACAAGCTGATTTTCGGCGAACTGAGCATTGATTTGGACATGTTTGAAGTGACTCGCGGCGAGGAACAAATTGATTTAACGCGGCGTGAGTTCGAGCTTGTGAAATTTTTGGCGACGCAGAATAATCAAATTTTTACGCGCGAGGCCTTGCTTGAAAAAGTCTGGGGGTATGAATATTTCGGCGACGTGCGAACCGTTGACGTTACGATTCGTCGTTTGCGCACTAAACTTGAAACAACGCCCGATAATCCGACGTATATTTTGACAAAACGCGGCGTGGGATATCATTTTACACAGGAATTTGGAGATGGGCTTGCGTAGTATAAAAACAAAACTGATTGCGATTTATGCCGCCGTTGTTCTTGTTGTTATGACTGTTAGCGGCAGTTTTATGTTGCTTTCCGTTCGCACAACGGAGATAAATCAAACCCATGACGCGCTTCAAAGCATTGCCACCCTTATCGAGGGGCGCATTGTTCAAATGAACGAACGCGCCGATTTTGGCGGCGCGCCGGAGTGGGGGATGCTTAGCGGCTACGACATCGAGGGCGTTATTTTAAGCGACGCGGGGCGGGTTATTGCGCCGCCGGAATTTATCGGAATGAATTTTAACGACAACACGCTTGCGGAGGCACTTACGGGTGTGGAGTCGTTTAACGTCGGCAGTATTGGTTTGGATTTGCACGGCGCGGAGCGGCAATGGTTTACTTTTGCGATGCCTGTTGAACGCGACGGCGAAACTTTTGTGGTTTACACGCGGGTTGATATGGACACGATGAATGTGCGCCTGTTTAGCCTGACGTTTACGCTTGTGACGACGGTTTTAATCGCGCTTGCCGTGACCGTCGTTTTTTGGTTCTTTCTTGGAAGCACGCTTGCGAATCCCATTGTCGCCCTGACGAAACATGCGAAAGCTCTCGCGTCGGGCGATTTTTCGCACGAAATTGAAACGACGGGGGACGACGAAATCGCCCAGCTCGCGCGGGATTTTAACCATATGTCAAAGGAACTTCGTGCGACGCTTGGGCGTGTTGCAAGCGAAAACAACAAGCGGGAAGCCGTGTTGCAAAACACATCGCACGGTGTTTTGGCGTATGACATCAGCGGGCAACTCCTTCACGCAAACCACGCAAGCGGCGACCTTTTGCAGGGCATCGACATCGCGGCAATCGACGCGCAAACCATTTTTACCTATTTCGGATTCGACCCCGAAGACGTAATGCAAATGAAGCAGGGGGAAGTTCGCGACTCTGTCCACGAGGACGGCGAGCTTTATCTTTTCGCCTGCGTTACCGTGTACACCGACGAGGCCGGTGCGGTTGACGGATTTGTAATCGTTTTGCAGGACATAACGCGCCAGCAAAAATTGGACAATATGCGCAAAGAGTTTGTCGCAAACGTTTCGCACGAGCTTCGCACGCCGCTTACAAGCGTAAAAACCTATACGGAAACGTTGCTCGCCGGCGCGATTGATGACCGCGAAACAGCTTTGCAATTTTTAAAAGTCATCGACGACGAGGCCGAGCGCATGTCGCTTCTGATATCCGACCTTTTGGAGCTTTCGCGCCTTGATTCTAAGCACGCGACGCTTGAAATGGACGTTGTTGACCTTGTTGCGTTGTTGCGTTTGGCGATTCGGCAGGCGCGAGTTCTGGCAGAGCAAAAGGAGCAGGAAATCGAGTTCGATCCGCCCGACACCGTTTGTTTCATCGAAGCAAACGCTGCCCGAATCAACCAAGTCGTTTCAAATATTATTTCAAATTCAATCAAATACAGCCCCGAAAAAACCACGGTAAAAATCCGCCTGGAATCGACCGAAAAATTTTACCGCGTTTTCATACAAGACCAAGGCATGGGCATCCCGCAAGATAGCCTGAATCACATTTTCGAACGCTTTTACCGCGTCGACAAGGCGCGTTCGCGCGCGCTGGGCGGAACGGGCCTGGGGCTTGCCATCGTGAAGGAAATCATGGAAGAGCACGGCGGCAAAGTTTACGCTTCGAGCCAGCCGGGGCAGGGGACTACTATGGTTTTGCGGTTTAATCGGATGGGGGAGGGGATTTAGATGGAAACGCAGAAAATCGGAATGGACACGCGAATGAAAGATGCTATAGACACGTATGTGGAAAAAATTTCGTCGGACGATGATGTTTTACGGATTTACCTTTTTGGCTCGTGCGCAGACGATAGAACACATGAAAAAAGCGATATCGATTTAATGGTGATTGTCGGTGACGCGCTTCATACTATAAAAAAATCTGCGGCATTGCGAAAAAATTTACGAGGACATCGCACAGTGCCGATGGATATGTTGGTAAACCGTGTTTCCGATTTTGAAAATTCTCAAGCATTCCCTTCCATTCAAAAAGTGATAAAGGAGCAGGGGGTTTTGCTTTATGAACGAGAACACTAAAAAATGGGTACAGACTTCAATAAATGTGCTTGTTAGCTCAACCACATTCAAAGCCAGAACTTAAAAAAATTTCATAGAATTTATCATACAATTTAAAATGGGTGAACAAAAAGAATTGAAATGCTTGATTAAATTATTGGAAGATACGGTTCACCCGTACTGAAACACCAAAAAACCACGAGCAAACAAAAACTAGGCTGGGGTGACTTGATATGCAAATTATTCTGCGCAAGGCAACCCTCGATGATTTGGACAAACTAATCCGCTTGCGAATTGATTATTCAACCGAAGACAAGGGTCAAATGCCGCCCAAAGAAGAACACGCAATAACCGCGCAATTAAAAAAATACTTCCCAAAACATCTCGCCGACAACACATTTATCGCGATTTTCGCGGAACTGGACGGAAAAATCGTGGCCACGGCATACCTTGCCATAAACGAAAAGCCCGCGAATCAAGCCTTCCCCACAGGCATCACCGCAACGCTGCTAAACGTCCTGACATACCCCGAATATCGAAAAAAAGGCATCGCGACAAAAATTTTGCACAGAATAATCGAGGAAGCCCGACACGCGAATGTGTCATACATCGACCTCTCCTCAACTCCCGACGGCAAAGCCCTGTACGAAAAATTCGGCTTTAAGGAATCTGAAAAATATACTCCTATGGGATTGCGATTAATTTAACCCCGCACAAAAGGAGGGCAAAAAGTGTGAAAAACCAATTCACGGCAACGGTTAAATCCATAATAATTCTCGCGCTTGCCGCGCTTGCGGTTTATCAGGTTAGCCGCCTGTGGCTTGTTGAGCTTATGGACGGGAACTTTTTTTTCTATTTGCAGGCGCGGTTTCCGCAGGCTGTGCCGGACGGACAGAGCGCGTTTACGCGGCCGTATCGCATTGTTAGCGGGGACGGCGAGATTTTTGAAATTCGATACAGCGGAATCGGCGGCTCGGAGGAGTGGATTTTTGGCGAAAATGCGATTCGGGCGGTTTTGCGGGACGGCAACTCTGTTTTTCGCCCCGATTTTGGCCAGCCCGATTATTCATACGTCTTGGCGCGTCCTGTTTTAATTTACGAATACGCATTTGATATGTGCGCGGAAACTTTTGCGCGCGCGCTTGGACTGCGAAACGCCGACGTTCTCACGAGCGGAAGCCTCGCAAGCGGGAGTTTTGAAACATTTCGTGCCATTGCAATCACCCCGCCCGATGCGGAAAATGCTGATTTGCACATGTGGGTTATCGCGAGCGACGGGCGGATTGGGCAGTTTATGGCGCGCAACGCCTCCGCATTTCAATTCGCAATCCCGCCTGTAAATCCCGACGGACTGCATTTTATTGCCACGACCGACGGTTTTTTACCGCAAATCCCTCCCGGCGGCTTCGTATACAACCGAATAACCGCCGAAAATCCCTTTCGCGACCCGCGCGGACTTATCACGCTGTCCTACAGCCGAAGCCAAGTCGAGCCGTTTTTCGACAATCCCGCCGCAATCGTCCCAAGCGCGCGCGACGCTTACACCTTCACAACACGAAACACAATGGTGCGATATCTCGAAAACGCGGTGCTTGAATACACGAGTTTTCGAACCGTCGGGCACGCCGCGCAAGGCAGTTTTATGGGCAATTTTTCTGCCGCTCTGGCCTTTATTTCCTCCGACCCGCACGTTACGAACGAAATTTTTCTGCGAAACCATGAACAACGCGGGCGCGGGCACATCTTTTTCTTCGACTATGTAATCGACAATTGGCCCCTTGTTTTGACGGAAGAATGGGCAACCGGCCAAATTTGCACCGACCCCCTCTTCTCGCCCATCGAAGTAACCGTGGAATACGGTCGCGTAACGCGCTATCGACGCCTTGCGTACATCTTCGATACAGCCGAACCCGCCCGAAAAAATCCCGACATACCCGACGAATTTTTCTCCCTCGGTTTTCCAATAAGCGGCGACCCGGAAATTTCGCTTTCGGTTATACTTGAATAAAATTTTCAATTATCAACTGTGCAATATTTTTTTTCCCCCAAAAAAAGGAGCAAAAAAATGGAATGGGAACGCGCAAAAAACTACATTTTAACGGCATTCATCCTGCTGAATCTTGGTCTCGCATTCCTCCTCCACCTAGAAGACCGGCGATTTAGGCTTACAGACGAAAGATGGCGGACGATTAACGAAGTGCTTTCGAACAATAACATCCACCTGTACACCTCGATTGCGCGGCGTTTTCCGCCGATGCCCCACCTGGATGTTTCCGGTTATTACTACGATGTGGACTTGCTTTTGCAGATTTTTTTCGGCGACGCCGATTTTTTTCAGGTTGAAACTGCCGAAGGACACTATGTTTTTGAGACGGAAGCCGAGGCCCGAGGGCGGTTGGAAATAATTAATGGATTCGTAACCTTTGACAATCGGCTGGGTTTGGGAGAAAATAGGGAGGCTGAAATTTCTCATACAGAAGCGATTGCGCTTTCCGATGAGTTTATTTTGCTTTGGTTCGACGATTTTGTGCGCGACCTTGTTTTTGACCATTTCGAAGGCGTGCGGATAACTTATCGCCAAAAATATCGCGGGCGATTGATTTATTCGAACTATATCGAGTTTTTTATTACCGCGCGCGGCATCGAGTGGATTGATATGCAATTTGGGCGCGTGATAAGCCACAGCGCGGACGCGAGAATGATTTTTATGCCCGATGAAATTCTGCTTACGTTTATGCAACACGTCCAGCACGACGCGGTGGAAAACTCAATGTTTATAAATCATATCGATATCGTTTATTATCAGGAATACGTTTCGGATGAACGCGGCTCCGTTTATCCCGCCGTACCTGTTTACCGTATTTTTGTCGCGGACAGGGATATGGAATTTTTAATCAACGCATACACTAATACAATTATAAATTAGGGGGCTTTTTATTATGAAACACACAATTTTGGCGGTTGATGACATTCAATCTAATTTAGACATGCTCGAAGTAATTTTGTCGGACCAGTACAATATGTACAAAGCACAAAGCGGCGCGGATGCACTTGAACTTTTGCCGAAAGTGAAGCCCGACCTCATTTTGTTGGATTTGTCCATGCCGGAAATGGACGGCTTTGAGCTTATTGCGCGTATTCGCGGCTATGAACATTGCGAGTCGATACCTGTTATTTTTGTAACCGCGGCCGACGACACGTATAGCGAGGAAAAAGGGCTGCTATTAAGCGCGGTGGACTACATAAGGAAGCCGTACGTGCCAAGCGTAATCCGCGCAAAGGTTCGGAATCATGTCGATTTAAAAATTTATCGAGACGACCTTGAAGCGGCTGTTGCCGCACGCACGCGAGAGCTTGAAGAACGCGCCCGCCAGCTTTACGAGGCGCACAGCGCGACGATAATGGGCATGTCGATACTTTCGGAAAGTCGCGACAAAGTCACAGGAGCGCATTTGCTGCGCATAAAAAGTCTGACGAGAATTTTGGCGATGAATTTTGCCAAAAATCACCCCGATGTTTTGGATAAAGCAACGGCGGACGCCATTATCATGTACTCGCCACTGCACGATATCGGCAAAGTCGGCGTACCCGACGCCGTTTTAACAAAAAAAGGCAAGCTGACAGACGAGGAATTCGACCAAATGAAAGCACACGCCAAAGACGGCGGAAATATTTTGCGCGACCTCGCCAAGTTAATGCCAAGCGAACGCGACCTTCTTACGATTGCGATTGAAATTGCCGAAAGTCACCACGAACGCTTTGACGGAACGGGCTATCCCGGTCGCCTCGCGGGCGAGGACGTACCTCTCTCCGCAAGAATCGTCACAATCGCCGACATATACGACGCGCTTCGTTCGCCGCGCCCCTACAAGCCCGGTTTCACGCACGATGAGGCAATGAAAATTATTTCCGACGGCGACGGACGCACCGAGCCGACGCATTTCGACCCGCGAGTTTTGCAGGTTTTCCGCGAAACCCACGCCGACCTTTGCGCCGCATACGACGAAAACCCCGACCCGCAAACATCTGACAATCTTTGACGCAATAACCCGCAAATGATATAGTGTTACAATTTGATTACAGAGGTGGGGAAGTCGCATGAATTTTACGCATTACGACTTGGGAGGCCTTGAAAAAGGAAAAACTGTTGAGGTCGTGCTTAATGGGAATGCCGCGAATGTGTTTCTTATGGACCACGAAAATATGGCGAAATATGTAAAAGCGAAACCGTTTAAGGCCATTGGCGGTCGAATGACGTTTTCGCCCATTCGAATGCAAACGATTTACGAAGCGCATTGGCACCTCGTAATCGATTTGCCCGACGGATACGGCTCGGTAAAATCAAGCTACCGCTTTTTGAAAAGCGCGGCGGCGAACATCAGCCTGCGTCCCGATATTTTCCGCCCCACAGAGGCGCAAATAAACGCGGTTAAATCTGCGGCGGAATTAGAAGCGAAAAAACCCAAATCAGCCCTTGATAAAGAAAAAAAAGAGCCAGAAAAAAGGCTCGAAAGAATTCCGCCGGCACAAGTCACCTGCCCAAGTTGCGAGGCATTAACAATGCTCGGTAAATTTTGTATGGAGTGCGGTCTGCTTTTGCAAAAAGCCTGCCAGTCCTGCGAAAGCATAAACCCGATGCAAGGAAAATACTGCATAGAATGCGGCACCAAAATGTAGAGCCCGCCAAGCGGGCGTGGGAACCGGGGGCATGTGTTGTGTGCGGCGCGTCCGCCAAGCGGCGTGGGGACCGGGGGCATATGTTATGTGCGGCACGTTCTCTCGAAGCCGGAAACTGATTCGCTTTTAGGGCGTTCCGAACAGCTCCCGCAGAACTTTCAACGTCACAAGAGCGTCTTTGAATGCAAAAAGTTCGATTTGTCGAATAAGTACCTTTGTTTCCGGGATTTTTTCGATTTCGGCAATAAGCTGGGTGCAGGACGCGTCGCTTGCGATAAGCAGGGCTTCCAGCCTGTCAAAAAGCGCGGTCTGCTCGTCTGACGCGGGCGGAAGTCCGTCGTCGTTTAAAATGCCCGATGCCGCAATTTTCGCCAAAACATGGTCAAGCTCGCATTCTAATGCCTGCATATCAGGCTCTTTCGGGAGCTTTTTCTTGCGAAGCGTCTGCTCCACTTTAAGCGAGGCTTCGCGCAAGGTTTCCTCGTCGATTAATGCGGCGAGGCTTTTTAATGTGTGGGCAATTCGGTGCGCCGTCGCAAGGTGATTCGAGGCAATTTCTGCCCGCAAATCGTGAATTGTGTACCTTTGAGCCTTTGCAAAATCTCGGCGATAACGTACTGTTTCTCGTGTCATGTGTTCCCCCTTAGGATTTTTTCAGTATTTTTTCTACCCTCTGAAGCACATCTTCCTCAACAAACGGTTTCCCGATAAAATCCGCCGCGCCAAGGGCGAAACCGCGCTCCTTGTCCTCGGGCTCGGTCGCGCCCGATAAAAAAATGACGGGAATTTTTTTTATTTCCTCGTCCTGTTTCAGTATTTTTATAACTTCAAACCCGTCTTGCCCCGGCATTTTTATGTCCAATAAAATCAAATCAATGATTTGACTTCGGACGATTTCGAGACCGTCAACGCCGCTTTTTGCCACCCTGACGGAATACAGCGGCAAAAGAATTTGCGAAAGCGCGGAAATTATCATGGGCGTGTCGTCGATAATTAAAATGTTTAACCCACGCTCGTTTTCGCAATTAAAAAATGACACCATCTCGTCCGAACTCACAGTGTCATTTTTTTTCACAAAAATCCCTCTTTTCGTAAATTTTGCACGTTTTTGTTTAATTTTATCAAATCTTCACGCCATGTCAAGCGAAAATGTTTTTTAAGTATCCATGCCTTCGGGGACCCCAATATCTCGCCAAGCGGTTGAATCCTTCTCTCGAATCCGGGAGCAATTTCTCCCTCTTAAGTATGTACACAAAAAAGAGTCGGCGAGTGACACTCGCCGACTCTTTTTTTATGGACCGGTAAATGGCTCCCGGATTCGAGAGAACGTGCCGACGCCGACACATGTCCCCGGTGCCCAATGCGCGCTTGGCGCGCTTTTTCAGTCAGTTTTCCTCCGCCGCTCATTCGTTCCTACTTCTCCTCGCTTTTCGCAACCTCAAGCTGCACCTGCATACGGTGAATATCCTCGCGATATTTATGCTTTTCGTCCAAATCCGCAGTCCCATCCAAAAGCCGCCGAAGTTCCGACATTTCTTCCGAAATTTTCTGCGTATCAATTTCATCCGGCCGAAACGCTGCGTCCGACAAAATCGTTACAACATCGTCACCCGCGTGCGCCACGCCGCCGAGAATCGCCATATGCGTCTCGCTGTCCTCGTCAAAAATGCGCAAAACACCCGTTCCGAGAACCATCGAAACAGGCATACGCCCCGGTAAAATGCCCAAGTCACCCGTAGTACAGCGCATAATCGCCATATCAACGGATTTTTCAAACTTATACGGGCTTTTATCCGTCGCCATTGTCGGCGCGATTACCCGCAACTCAATTTTTTTTTCATCTGCCATTTCTTTGCCCTCCGCTTCATCGGGGGATTCGCCCCTGAACCCTGGCACTGCGTGCGCCGGTCGGGCAGTTCCTTATCCGGCTACGCCTGCGATTTCTTATATTCGTCCAAAACTTCTTGAATTGTACCCTTGTTAAGGAACATACCCTCGGGAATTTCGTCATGTTCGCCCGCGATAATCTGCCTAAAGCCCTCAATTGTGTCGGTCAGCTTAACGTATTTACCCGGCGTTGAGGTGAATTTTTCCGCAACGGTAAAGGGCTGCGAAAGGAAACGCTGAATCCGACGCGCGCGCTCAACGGTGAGCTTGTCGTCCTCCGAAAGCTCATCCATACCGAGGATTGCGATAATATCCTGCAAATCTTTATAGCGTTGCAAAATCCGCTGAACATCACGCGCCACGCCGTAATGCTCGTCGCCGACGATGCTTTTTTCAAGCATCCGCGAAGTTGACGTAAGCGGGTTTACAGCGGGATAAATACCCATTTCACTGATTGCTCGGTCAAGTTCCGTTGTAGCGTCAAGGTGAGCAAAAGTCGTGGCAACGGACGGGTCGGTGTAGTCGTCGGCGGGAACATAAATTGCCTGAATCGACGTAATCGAGCCGGCTTTCGTGGATGTAATCCGTTCTTGCAACGCGCCAACCTCCGTCGCAAGCGTGGGCTGATAACCAACCGCCGACGGCACACGCCCCAAAAGCGCGGAAACCTCCGAACCTGCCTGCACAAAACGGAAGATATTGTCGATGAAAAGCAACACGTCCTGATGCGAAACATCGCGGAAATACTCTGCAATGGTTAATCCCGAAAACCCGACGCGCATACGCGCCCCCGGCGGCTCGTTCATTTGCCCGAACACAAGCGCGGTCTTGCTCCGCACGGACGAACCGTCCTTCAGCAAAGATTCGCCCATCTCGTTGTACAGGTCAATTCCCTCACGGGTTCGCTCGCCCACGCCCGTGAAAACCGAAAGCCCCTCGTGCGCTGCCGCGATATTATTAATAAGTTCCATTATGATAACGGTTTTTCCAACTCCCGCACCGCCGAAAAGGCCGATTTTTCCGCCTTTAGCGTATGGGCAAAGAAGGTCTACAACCTTGATTCCCGTTTCCAAAATTTCCGCCGTCGAAGTCTGGTCGGAAAAGCCGGGGGCCTTTCTGTGAATCGACCATTTTTCCTTGGACTCAACCGGTCCGGCGTTATCAATCGGCCTGCCGAGAACGTTCATCATGCGACCAAGCGTTGCCTCGCCGACAGGAACGGTAATCGGCGAACCCGTATCAATCGCCGGCATTCCGCGAACAAGCCCGTCCGTCGAACCCATTGAAATGCACCGCACAACGTTATCGCCCAAATGCTGCGAAACTTCAAGCACAACGGATTCAAGCCCATCCTTCCGTTCGATTTCAATTGCATTGTAAAGCGCGGGCAACCCGCCGTCGAAGCGGATATCCAAGACCGCCCCTGTGATTTGCAAAATTTTTCCCGTGTTAGCCAATTGAAACCTCTCCTTTAATGCTTATTTCCTGCTTGTCAAACCAAAGCGGTGTCTTTTTTTATGGGCCAGGAAACTGCTCCCGGCTTCGAGGGAATGTGCCGATTTCGACACATGTCCCCGGTGTCCAATGCGCGCTTGGCGCGCTTTTTATTTAAACTCGCCCCAATTCTCGCTCAAAAGTGCCGATTTGTTCTCAAAATCAATTTGATAGCGTATTGCGTGGTGATCTTTTATAAGCATTCCGTCGGTTAGGCGAATAGACGTCCTCCTACTGCAACGCATTCGCGCCCGAAACAATTTCGGTAATTTCCTGCGTAATCGCGCTTTGGCGTTGGCGGTTAAATTGGAGGGTTAATTTTTCGATAATTTCGCCGGCGTTCTTTGTGGCGGAGTCCATGCTTGTCATGCGGGCGGCTTGCTCGCAAAGCGCGGACGATGCCATCGCGGCGTAAAGGTACATCGAAAGATACCACGGAATCAAGCTCCGAAGCACGTTTTCAATTCCCGATTCAAATTCAACTTCCTGATTCAGCGACGACGCAGGCTTGGGGTCAGGTTTTGCGAAAAAGCCCAAATCCTCAAATTCCTCGCCGTCTTTCAGATTCGTGCCAACAATGCAACGCAAATAATCCGGGTCGAGCGGAAGCACCTTGCGGATAATCGGCTCAAGCGAAAGCACCGTAAAAAACTGTGTGTACACAAGATATACTTCGTCGATGTCGCCTGCCTCATACATTTTGACGAGCTTGTCGCCGACGTCCTTTGCTTCTGTGAAATTCGGCGTTTCCGACGGCGGCGGCGCGTCTATGAGTTCCGCGTTGCGACGCTTAAAATAATCGCGCCCTTTTGTGCCTACCGGAATTATCAAAAAATCTTTTCCGTTTTGCTTGGAGTGCGCGTTAAGTGCCTTGCAAACGTTTGAGTTATACCCGCCGCAAAGCCCTCGATTACTCGTTATTAAAACGTAGGCCGTTTTTTTCACCGTTCTCGGCGCAACAAAAGGCTGCGACAAAGCACGCTCGTCGCAGACGGCGTTGTAAACAATATCAAAAGTAGCCTGCACAGGTCGCCCGACAGCCGTTTTATTGGCGCGGGCGCGTTGCAATTTCGACGTTGCCACAAGGTTCATGGCCTGCGTTATTTGCGAAATATTTTTTACGGTTAAACGTCTGCGCTTAATTGCCTTCATTGAGGGCATATCGCGTCACACTCCTATTTTCGCCATTCGCTGACACACGCAACGGCAAAAAACTTCGCCGCCCACTTGCGGCTCAACAACTTTTACCCTTAAAGGGTCGCTTTAAAGGCGGCGATGGCGGATTCAACCTCCGCGCCCAGTTCCTTGCCGATTTGTTTCTCCGTGCGAATCTTTGCCAAAATATCGTCGTGCTTTTCTTCGAAAAATGTCAGGAACGCCTTTTCCGTTTTTTGAATATCCTCAACGGAAACGCCTCCGAAATGTTTTCTCGTAATCGCGTAGAACAAAAGCACCTGATGCTCAACGGGAAGCGGCGCGCTTTGAGGTTGTTTCAGGATTTCAACAATGCGGCGACCTTGGTCGAGGCGGTCGAGGGTGTCTTTCGTCAAATCCGACCCGAACTGCGCGAAGGATTCAAGCTCGCGGAACTGCGCAAGCTCCAAACGAAGCGGTCCGGCAACAGCTTTCATTGCCTTAATTTGCGCCGCGCCGCCAACACGAGAAACGGAAAGCCCCGGGTTAATCGCGGGACGAATTCCTTTGTTAAACGACTCAGATTCTAGGAAAATTTGCCCGTCGGTAATCGAGATAACGTTTGTGGGGATGTACGCCGAAATATCGCCCGCCTGCGTTTCGATTACAGGAAGCGCGGTAAGTGTTCCGCCGCCGCGTTTCTTCGACAAACAAGCCGCACGCTCCAAAAGGCGTGAATGCAAGTAGAAAACGTCGCCGGGATATGCCTCGCGACCGGGAGGACGGCGAAGCAAAAGCGAAAGCGCGCGATACGCAACGGCGTGCTTGGAAAGGTCATCGTACACAACAAGAACGTCGCGCCCCTCTTCCATCCATTCCTCGCCGATTGCACAGCCCGCATAGGGCGCGATGTACTGCATCGGCGCGGAGTCCGACGCATTTGCGCTTACGATGCAGGTGTATTCCAGCGCGCCCGCTTCTTCAAGCGTCCGGGCAACACGCGCAACTGTCGAGGCTTTTTGCCCGATTGCGACGTATACGCAATAAACCCGAATGTCTTTCTCGCCGGATTTGGGTGCGCCGACTTTTTTATTTATCAGTGCCTGATTGATGATTGTGTCAATGGCAATGGCGGTTTTTCCCGTTTGACGGTCGCCGATAATAAGCTCGCGCTGACCGCGACCTATGGGAATCATCGCGTCAATTGCCTTAATGCCCGTTTGGAGCGGCACATTTACTTCCTCGCGTTCAATTACGCCGGGGGCAATGCGCTCGACCACGCGGGTTTTTTTGGAAAGAATCGGACCTTTATTGTCAACGGGCGTACCCGTCGGGTCAACAACCCTGCCCAAAAGCGCGTCGCCAACGGGAATTTCTGCGATACGCCCTGTGCGTTTTACCGGGTCTCCTTCGCTGACGTGGTCATCCGCGCCGAGAAGAACCGCACCGATGCTGTCCTCGTCGAGGTTCAGCGCGATGCCGTAAAGCTCACCCGGAAATTCCAAAAGCTCACCGCTCATGGCGTTGTTAAGCCCGTAAACACGCGCAATTCCGTCGCCTACGTGAATTACGCTTCCCGCTTCGGCAACGTCCATTTTCGCGGAGTAAGATTGTATTTGTTGTTTGATAATTGAACTAACTTCATCAGGTTTGAGTATCATAAACTTACTCCCCTTTAATGTTTTCTTTCATATCTTTTAGCATCGTGCGAACGGTTCTGTCTAAAAAATACCCATCGGCTTGGATGCTTATACCCGCGATAACCGACGGGTCAACCAAAACGACGACATCGACCTGCTTGTTCAGCTTTTGCGAAAGCAGTGCCGTAAGTTTCGTGGCTTGCGCGTCGCTTAGCGGTACGGCGGAAACGACCCTTGCGGTTGTTTGCCGCTTGTGCGTTTTAATCATGTCGATTAGCTTGTTAAGCGCAGGCAAAAGGAAGGCTTCGCGGTTTTTCGAAATAACGAGCCGCATAAAGCCCAAAAGGTCTTGATGGACGGTATCCCCGAATGCTTTTTGCAAAAACGCAAATTTTTCATTGGAAGTAATGCGCGGATGCGTCAAAATACGCTGCACACTATCTTCGGCGATATTGTCTCGCACAAGGGTTGCTTGCATAAGATAATCGTCCAATAAGCCGCTTTCTTGCGAAATATCGAAAAGCGCGGTCGCGTAACGAATGCCTAAATCTGCCAACGTTAAGCCCCCCTTACGCCGTCACGGCTTCAGTATAGATTGCCGTGGTGGCTTCGAGTTCAGCCATTGCTTCGTCGAATAATTTTTCGTGCGCTTTGGCGTCAACGCTTGCGGAAATCAGCTTCGCGGCCATGTCTGTCGAAATATCGACGATTGCTTGATGTACCGTGCCCTTGATTTGCTCAAGCTCGTTTGCGACATCGCGGGCGGCGCGTTCTTTCACATCTTGGGCTTCGGCTTTCGCTTCGTCCAACATTTTTGCGCGCCTTTCGCTTGCGGCTTTACGCGCTTCGTCCAAGATTTCGGCGCGTTCCGTTTCGATTTCTCTGACCTTTTGTTCGTACATCGCCTTCAATTCCGCTGCGCTTGCCTTGCTTAGCGCGGCGTCGTTAATGTCGCCCTCAACGCGGTCCGCGCGGGCTTGAAGGATTTTCTTAACGGGCTTGTATAAAAGCCACGTTAGGAATGCCGCCGTTAAAATAAAGCTCAAAAGCGGCGGTATCATGTTCACGAACATGGGCAGATCCATGTCGAGAAGCGGGCGATAGCGATATACTACATCGCCTTCGGCACTCAAAAAAAATAGGAATTGAGGATTCAATTGAACCATCCCCTCATTTTAAGCTACGAACGGTAAAACTGCTGATGCAAGTTCATAAAGTTCGAACAATCTGTCCATAAACGGATTTGCGAAAATCAAAAGGAATGAAATCAACAAGCCGTACACACCCGCTGTTTCCGCGAAACCGCAACCGATAAACATCGTCGTGGTAATTGAACCCTTCGCTTCGGGTTGACGTCCGATTGCCTCAACGGCGTGGGCGGCAACGTTTCCTTGCCCGATTGTTGTCAAAAGACCGTTCAAGAGTGCGATTGCAGCCGCAATGTTGGACAAACCAACGGCTAATGCCAATGCGTCCATAAAAATTCCTCCTTGAAAATAATTTTTATCTCAACCTGAAGCCTTCACGAATTTTCGGCGTGTAGCCCGTAAAAATTCGTGTCAACTGTCCGCCGCGATGCTTACAAAAGTAAGGCTTAGCATCGTGAAAATGACAGCTTGCAAGGCCCCGGCAGCAAGATCGAAGTAAATATGAAGCGGGACGGGTAAAACCAAACGTGTGATAAAGGGCGCAATGCCGTATAACAGCGACAAAAGTATCATGCCGCCCAAGATATTGCCGAATAAACGGAAGCTGAGCGAAATCGGCCGCGCAAGCTCGCCGATTACGTTAAGCGGCGCGAAAACGAAAACCGGTTCCAAAAAAATGCCTTTTAAGTACGCTTTCGGGCGGTGACGAACCCCCGCGAACTGTATAAGGAAGAAAGACAACAAGGCAAGCGGAAAAGTCATTCCCCAGTCCGCCGTCGGCGGGCGAACACCCGGAACAATGCCTATCATGTTTGATATAAGCAGAAATACCAACAGTGAGAAAAACCACGGCGAAAGGTACGCAACCACGTCACTTGTGTTACTTTTATAGAATTTTTCCCATCCGTCAATGCAAATTTCCATCACGTTTTGAAATCCTGTCGGCTTTACCATTGGGTCCCAATTGCGGGATTTTATGCGGACGATTAGCGCGAGGAATAAAAGCAGGCCCATAACAATCCATATGCTTATGGTTGTATCGGTGATTAAAAATTCGATTGTGTCGGTTACTCTGAAACTGCCGAAGACGTTGATGTTAAAGTCCATGTTTATCCTCCTTATCCGCGCCTATTGCTTTTAATTTGTCGATTGCGTCCTGCGTCGTGCTTTTTTCGTTTTTTGCAAGTAATTCGGGGTTATCTCTAAGTGCGTCGCGGAAAAAAAATCGCATCGAATGAGATGTAATCGGAAATATTAAAACTCCGAAAAACGCACCCATGAAATTTACATATTGCGGATTTCCTGCGTAATTTGTAGCGTTGGCATGAAGAAAACCGACCGCAAGCAGAACTATCGCCATCGCAAAAAGCCGAATAAAAGACTGCCCCTTTAAGTAAAATTTTGCCGCCTCCGATTCGCGCTCAAGAGAATTTTTCACGGCACGTTTCAAAAGAAGAACTTTTGCGATATTAACCGCCGCCACCGCAGAAATTCCGGCGGCAAACGGGATTGTGTCATTTATCGTTACCGCCTCGGGGTTGCGGATGCCCATAACGGCGGCGAATGTAAGCGAATCGGGGTTTGCCGCAAGAAGCATGAACAACGGGACACTCGCCACAGCCATTATACCCGAAAGCACGGCAATTACCAAAATCATTTTAGTTGCAACGGTGTCTACATTGTACTCCATACTCGACCCCTAGAATCTCGATTAGAACTTATTGGTCAGAACTTTTTGGCGATATCAATCATCGCCTTAAAGGCCGCCATACAGCCCAACAGAGAAAGCACAATCGTAAGCCAGGGGCTTATGCCCAAAAGCCCGTCCAAAAAACGCCCGAGCAAAACCCCGCCAAGCACGCAAATCGCTACCGTTAAGCCGATATGCGTCATAACGCCCATCGCGCGGATAATATTTTTTCTATCCTGCTTGGAAAATTTATTATGTTTCTCCATTTATCTATAATATCTCAACAAAAAAAAATGTCAATCATTTTCGATTGCCATTTTTTATTATTTTGCAAAAAAGAGTCGGCGAGTGACACTCGCCGACTCTTTTTTTACGGACGAGGAAACTGCCCCCGGCTTCGAGAGAACGCGTCGCCGCCGACACATGTCCCCGGTGCCCAATGCGCGCTTGGCGCGCTTTTTTATGGGCCGGGAAACTGCCCCCGCCTTCGAGAGAACGCGTCGCCGCCTACACATGCCCCCGGTGCCCAATGCGCGCTTGGCGCGCTTTTTTATGGGCCGGGAAATTGCTTCCGGCTTCGAGGGAACGCGTCGCCGCCGACACATGCCCCCGGTGCCCATTGCGCGCTTGGCGCGCTTTTCATACGTTACGGGCGGGTTTCCACCAACGAAAAATACTCCCCGCGAAGCTCCAAAAGTTCCTCGTGTGTCCCGCGCTCCGCGACTTTTCCGTGGTCAATCACCATAATCAAATCCGCGTGTTTAATCGTAGAAAGCCGATGCGCGATTATAAAGGAAGTGCGGCCTTGCAAAAGGCGGTCGAGGCCTTTTTGCAGGGCTTGCTCGGTGCGTGTGTCGATGTTTGCGGTGGCTTCGTCTAAGATTAAAATTCGAGGGTCGGCCAAAAGCGCGCGCGCGAAGGAAATCAGTTGCCGCTGACCGACGGAAAGCCGCGTACCGCGCTCGTTCACCTCGGTTTTGTAGCCCTTTTCGGTCTCCATTATGAATTCATGCGCGCAAACCGCTTTTGCCGCCGCGATTACCTCGTCGTCACTGGCGTCGAGGCGGCTGTAGCGGATGTTTTCCATGATTGTTCCCGAAAAAAGAAAGCTGTCCTGAAGCATTATGCCCATTTGTCGGCGCAACGAATACAGCGTCGCGTCGCCGATATCGAAGCCATCGATAAAAATTTGCCCTTTTTCAAGCTCGTAAAATCGCGAAAGCAGGTTCACAACCGTCGTTTTCCCCGCGCCCGTCGGCCCTACAAGTGCAATCGTGCTTCCTGCTTCACAGGAAAAATTCACATTGTCCAAGACGGGCTGGTTTTTTTCGTATGAAAAACTTACATTTTTGAACTCGACACGCCCCTCGATTTCGGGCATATCGCACGCGCCGGGTTTATCCGCGACCAGAACCGGCTCGTCGAGGGTTTCAAAAATTAATTCGAGATAGCTCATGTTTGTGACAATCGAATTGTAAAAAATCGCGATATTGTTAATCGGCGTCCAAAATCGATGAATGTACATGACAAACGCGACAAGAACGCCCACTGTAAGCGCGTTATCAGCAATCATCGAAACCGCAACAACATATAAAAACGAAACCGCAAGCGTGCTGATATTTTCGATAGTGGGCCGCAACAAAAAGACCATCGCGATACCCTTCATCCAAGTTTTTTGTACGCTGTACGAAACATCGGCGAAAATCGCTTCATTTTCCGCTTCGCGCGAAAACGCCTGCGTAATTTTCACGCCCGCGATGCTTTCGTGAATATACGCGTTAAGATTCGACTGTTTCGCGCTGATTAACTGCCACGCCCGCCGATTTTTCGTGCGAATAATAAAAATCGCGCCAAAAAGAAAGGGCATCCCCGCCATTGCAACAAGCGTGAGCTGCGTGTCAATCGTCAGCATAATTACAACGATAATGCCAAGCGAAAGCATGTCTGTAATCACGTTTAAAAGCCCGTTCGACAGCATTTCGCTTAAGGAATTTATGTAATTAACAAGCCGCACAAGAATTTTCCCGTGGGGCCGCGAATCAAAAAAACTGAACGGCAAAAGCTGGATATGTTTAAACAAATCCAGCCGCAAGTCTCGAATTACGCCTTGCCCGACCTTAGCCATCGCCGCGATACGATATCGCATAAAAAATATGTTCAAAAAAATAGTAGCCAGCATGATTGCCGAAAGAATCAGCACCTGCGCCACATTTCCGGTCGGAATCGCCTCGTCCATAACAATCATCGTAAGGTACGGTGCCAAAAGCCCAAGCCCGCTCGAGGTAATCGTAAACGCAAAAGTAAGCCCGAAAACGCGCCGATAGGGACGAATATATTTCCCAAGCCGAAACAAATGCCCAAACTTAAACACATTTTTTTGGTCGAGAACCTCGTCCTCGCGAAAAGTATTTCGCGCCACAGTTTCACATCCTTGAATTTTTCTGTTATAATCCAATAATAGCACAAATGCGGATGTGGTGGAATTGGCAGACACGCGAGATTTAGGTTCTCGTGCCGTAAGGTGTGCAGGTTCAAGTCCTGTCATCCGCAGAGCTAACGTATAATCCGAACCCGAACGATATTAGACTTATCGGCGAAGGGTTCGGATTTGTTTTGCCGCTTGACAAAAATTTGTTGACATAACAAGCGGCGATGCGAACCATAATAATAATATGCAAAGCGTGCTATACAAGCCGACCCGAATAACGCAAGTACTTCCGCTTACAATGTGCTAATGAATGAACTTGGTGCAAATGGCGGTTACCAAAGCCGCTCCAGTGGTATGTTGGATATGCTGGCTTTTTGTGAAAAATACGCATTAGATTATCCGGAACTGGTTCAATTAAACGGGTGGCTAGCCGAGATGTGCATTGTTCTGCGAGACTTCGAACGAGCTAAGCCCTTTATTGCAAACATGCACCCTGCGCTTAGGCCAATAATGCAAGGGGACATAGCCCTTGCCCGCGGGGACGAATCCGAAGCATATGCAGTATGGGCAAAAGCCTGGGAAGATATGAGGATGCTATTTCCATGTGGGAACGAATCATCAATGTAATGGCTTCTCAGGCTTAACGCCCAGCGAAAAATTGAAACTAAAAGATGTTGCAGATGAATTTGAAATGATAACCGACGAAAGCCCTCTTTATTTACAACACGCAAACAGGAGAATTTGAATTTTACATCGACTCTGCGTATTCCGGCATAGATGCCGATGCAGAAAAATACGAATCCGATGAATGGATTTCCGCACCAAGCAAATTCGACATTCACGAATACAGCATAATGGAAGATTTCGCAGAACAATGGGAATTTACGCTAACGACTTTCTCATTCAATATATCCACGCTATAATTATAGTGTAACTCCTCTTTGGATTTAGGTCATTTTACGGCGTTCCTTGCTGAATATACGGGATTTTTGACGGTTTCTGCGCTATAACTTTTCGGGAGGGCAGGTTATTATGCGCTCTCCTCAAACTGACTGCGATACAATTTTTCATAAACGCCGCCTGCGGCAAGAAGCCCGTCATGCGTACCTTGTTCGGCAATATCGCCGTCCCGCATTACTAGGATTAAATCCGCGCTTCGAATCGTCGAAAGGCGATGCGCGATAATAAACGATGTGCGGCCTTGCATCAAATTGTCCATTGCGCGCTGGATTTGAATCTCTGTGCGCGTGTCGACATTGCTTGTTGCTTCGTCGAGAATTAGAATGTCGGGGTTTGCCAAAATTGTTCGCGCGATGGTTAATAGCTGTTTTTGTCCGGCGGAAATATTGTCGGCTTCTTCATTGATTTGCATCCCGTATCCGTCGGGAAGCACGCGAATAAAGTGATGCGCCTGCGCCGCTCGTGCGGCGTTTTTTACGTCCTCGTCGCTTGCGTCGAGGCGTCCGTATCGGATATTTTCCGCAATTGTGCCGCTGAAAAGCCATGTATCTTGCAAAACCATGCCAAAATGCCGCCGCAATTCGTCGCGTTCGTATTCCGTAATATTTTTTCCGTCAACAAAAATCCCGCCCGACGCAACATCGTAAAACCGCATAAGCAGCTTGACAATCGTGGTTTTCCCCGCGCCGGTATGCCCGACAATCGCAATTTTCTGCCCCGGCTTAACCTCCGCCGTAAAATTTTTTATAACAGGCGTGTCCGGCTCATACCCAAAGCAGACGTTCTTAAACTCCACACGCCCAACGAAAGTTTTTTTGAGAAGGGTTTTTGGTTCCGGGGGCACGTGTAAATCCTTGCGCGTGCTCTCGAAGCCGGATGCTGTTTGCGTTGCTGCTTGTGTTGCTGATTGCGTTGAAAAAATTTCTCCCCCTAGGTCTTCTTCTTCCTCGCCCAAAAAATCAAAGACTCGCTCCGCCGCCGCCGCGGTTTGTTGGAAAACTGACGCGACTCCGGCGAGCTGGGCGATTGGGTGCCCGAGCTGGCGCGTGTACTGGATGAAGGCTTGAATTCCGCCGATTGTCATTGCGCCGTTAAGGGTCAGCGCGCCGCCGATTACGACGATTGCTACATACCCGATGTTACTAATAAATCCGACGATTGGCATCATCATGCCGGAGAAAAAATTTGCGCGCCAAGAGGCGTTATATAAGGCTTTGTTGTGCTCGTCAAAAGCCTCGACGGATTTTTTTTCGCCGTTGAACGCCTTGACGATGGCGTGCGCCGTGAACATTTCCTCGATGTGTCCGTTGAGTTTTCCCAGGTCTGCTTGTTGCGCCTTGAAATATTTTTGCGATTTTTGCACGACGAAGGCCGTGCAAGCCGCCGAAATCGGCAGGGTAATCAGGGCGACAAGCGTCAAAATCGGGCTGATTGTAAGCATCATTATAATCGTTCCGATGATGTGAACCGCGCTCATTAACGCCTGGGAAATTCCCGAGCCAAGCGTGTTTGCCAAGGTATCGACGTCGTTTGATATGCGCGAAAGCACGTCTCCGTGCGGGTTTTTATCAAAATATTTCAGCGGCAAGCGATGAATTTTATCGCTTAATTCAACACGCAAGCGATACATAACACGCATGGCTACGCCCGCCATAATGTAGCCCTGTGCGTAGTTGAAAATAATATTCAGCGAGTGAAGCACGAGCATAATCAACAAAATTTGGCCGATTCGCGAAAAATCTATGCCGCCGACGCCCTCGCCCATGCGTATCAGCCCGCTGAAAATTTCGTCGGTCGCTTCGCCCAAAATTCGCGGCGCAAGCACCGCCATAATCGTCGAAACCACCATGAAAATCGTCGTAAGCGTGATGACAAACATTTCGCCGCCGAGGTACGCCAAAAGTCGCCGAATCGCCCCGCGAAAATTTTTCGGCTTGTCTTCTTTGTGGGGCCCGTGTCGCCTCATGAGACGGCACCCTGACTTGATGCAATTTCGCGGTATTCCGCGCAATTTTTCAAAAGTTCTGCGTGAGTCCCGCGCCCGACGATTTTTCCTTCATCTAATACAAGGATTTGCTCGGCGTTTATAATCGTGCCGACGCGTTGCGCAATCACGATGATTGCGGCATTTGCGGCATGTTCGCGCAGGGCTTTTCGAAGTGCGGCATCGGTTTGGAAATCCAGCGCGGAAAACGCGTCGTCGAAGATTAAAATTTCCGGCTCTTTTGCAAGCGCGCGCGCAATCGAAAGCCGCTGGCGTTGTCCGCCGGAAATATTTGTGCCGCCCTGCGAAATTTCCGCCGCGAATCCGCCCTCTTTTTCGGCAATAAAATCCGCCGCTTGGGCAACGCGCGCAATTTTTTCAAGGAAGGAAGGATTGTCTCCGGCTTTGTCTCCGGCTTCGAGAGAACGCGTGGCTTGCGACACATCTTCGCGGTGCCCACCGTGCGCTTGGCGCACTCCGTACTTTATGTTTGACTCAATCGTCCCCGAAAGAAGCTGCCCTTTTTGCGGCACGTAGCCGATTTTTTCGCGAAGTTCCGCCTGCCGCATCCGCCGAATATCCACCCCGTCAACAAGAATCCGCCCGCCGCTTACATCGTAAAACCGAAGCAAAAGCTGCGCAATAGTGGACTTTCCGGCACCGGTTGCCCCAATAATCGCCGTAGTTTCGCCAGCTTTCGCATCAAACGAAATGCCCTCAACAGCCGCCGCCTCTGCGTTTGGATAGCTGAACGAAACCTGTTCAAAAACAATAGTCGGGGTCAAGGGGGCTTTGCTCCCTTGCGGGGGATTGGGGGCTGGTCGTCCGCCTAAAGGCGGACTGCTCGCCCATGCGACCGGGGCTGCGCCCCCAAGGTCTTCATCATCGACAATACTAAACTCCGTATCAAGCACCTCGGAAATTCTCTTAGCCGAAACCTGCGCTCGCGGCACCATTACAAGCACCATCGAGAACATCATGAACGCGAAAAGGACTTGCATTGAGTATTGGAAAAAGGCCATCATGTCGCCGATTGGGAGGTCTTCGGAAAGGGTGCCGACGGAACGCGCGCCGAAAAAAATTATTGCGACTTGCGTAAAACCCATGATGAACGTGATTGCGGGACCGATGAAAGCCATGGTTCTTCCGATGAAAAGACCGAGGTCGCGCAGGTCGGTGTTGGACTTGTCAAAACGGGATTTTTCGTGCGCCTGTGCGGCAAAAGCGCGGATGACGGGCAGGCCGTGCAGGATTTCGCGGGCGACGCGGTTGAGCCCGTCGGTCTTTTCTTGCACAAGAGCGAATTTGGGCATAACAATCGACACAAGAAGTATCACGATGCCGAATAAAATTATCACGGCAAGCCCCAAAATCCAGCTAAGCCCGGGGGCGCGGGTGAGTGCCATAAAAATTCCGCCGACAGCCAAAATAGGCGCGTAAAGAAGCATGCGCGCCGAAATGTTTGCGACATTTTGGACCTGTGTAACGTCGTTTGTGCAGCGTGTGATAAGCGACGCCGACGAAAATTTATCGAATTCCGTCTGCGAAAAGTTTTCGACTTTTATGAACAAATCGCGCCGCAAATCACGCGCCGCGCCCGCCGCAACTTTGGGCGAAATGTATGAAACAATAATCGAAAATGTACCCGCCAAAAGCGCGAAAAAAAGCATTGCGGCACCCGTTTGCAAGATAAATTCCATGCGCGACTCGCCCGTTTGGTAGGCATAAACAATGCCGTCGTCAACGATTGCGGACATCAAGGTCGGCAAATAAAGCTCCGCAAGCGACTGCACAAAAAGCAGCACAAGTATAAGAATTATTCCGCCCCAAAAGGGCTTTAAATATTTCGCCAGTGACATTTAGGACACTCCTGAGATAGTTTTGGATGTTTTCGGAAAAAGTCCTTGTTTAAAACATTTTTATCCAACATCATTATACACCGATTCCCGGCAAAAAAAAATGAGTCGGCGAGTGTCACTCGCCGACTCATTTGCACTCATCTGCAAAAAACATGAAAAATCTCGGTAAAAGCTCGACAAAAGCACGAAACAAGTGGTATTATTAAAGGTGAGGTGATTCAAGTGCATGAAAACGAACGCGATGAATTCGATTTTTTCGGACTTTCCGAGATTGACAAAATACAGGAAGCAATTGAAAAAGACTTGGCAAACGAGGGTCAAACGACCGCGACGCCGCAGGATGACGCCGCGTTTGCGAAGTTTTTTCTTGTTCCGGAGGAAAAAAAACATGGTGATGAATGGGCAGATATTTACGACGACTTAGCGGATGCGTCGGGTGAACCGCCCGCTTCATATCGCGTAATTGCTAAGCCCGCACCCGAAAAATCATGGTTCGGAGTCGCGGTCGCCTTGATGTTTGCCTGCACGCTCGGGATGGGGATTTTGGGCTTCGGCATCGGAGCGGGGTTGTCGTTTTTCGGTGGGGCAGAGCCTCCCCTCCCCGCGGAGGTCGTCGCGCCCGGCGCGGAATTTACGGCTACTTCGTATGTCTTTGAAATGGAGCGGGAAGTCGCGTCGCTTTCGGATATGATTGAGCTGATTGCACCGTCAGTTGTGGGTATTACGACACATCGCGCACATCACGACAGACCTCACATGCAACTTTTCGACCCGATTGCAAGCTACGGTTCGGGAATAATTTTTGCATACACTCACGACAGAATTTTTATCGCAACAAATCTTTACGTCGTTCGCCCGGGGTATCGCTGGGATGTCAGCATCGACGGCAGTGCGCCGATTGAGGCGAGACCCGTCGGAACGAATGATGATTACGATTTGGCGGTTGCATATATTTTAAACGCGGATTTAATGGCGGCGGGAATCGGCGAGGTTACGTTTGCGTCGTTCGGCGACTCCGACGAGATGCGAATCGGCGACGTTGTGCTTGCGATTGGGAACGCGATGGGGGAAGGGACTGCGGTTACTCAAGGGATTTTAAGCGCGGCGGAGCGTCCGCTTTATTTGCCCGGCAGAGAGTATCCGATTCCGCTTTTGCAAACCGACGCCGCGATAAATTACGGCAACAGCGGCGGCCCGCTTTTAAACACGCGCGGCGAAATTATCGGTATAAACATGAATCGCGCGACCCGCCTTATGACGGACCCGTCGCTTGCGGAGGGCATGGGCTACAGTATTTCCGCGAACGTTGCCGCGCCGATTTTGCTTGAAATTGCGGCAAATTATCGTATGCCGGCGATTGGAATAAGCGGGCGTTCCCTTGCGGAAGATTTGGAAAATCGCGCGGAACTTTGGGGCATACCCGCGCTTGGCGTAATAATTCTCGAAGTGCATGAAGGCCGCGCCGCGTACAATGCAGACCTTCGCGAAGGCGACATTATAACCGCCTTCGACGGCCAGCCCGTCTTCGATATGCCACAGCTCCAAGCCGCCATTCGCGCAAAAGAAATCGGCGACATCGTCGAAATTCGTATACTCCGCGGCGGCTCCGTCGCACACACCGTCGAAGTCGAACTCGCCAAGATGATTCGCGACTTCTTTTAGCACCGAGTACACATGTCGGTTTTTCCGCATTCTCTCGAAGCCGGATTTATGGTATGATGTCGAAAAATGCGTTAAGGATGTGAAAGAGTGAGAATTGCAATTTTAGGATACGGCGTTGTGGGTTCGGGCGTTGCGGAGGTTTTAAAGATTAACGCGGCGCAAGTGGCGAAAAAAGCGGGCGAATCCGGCGAATCCATTGATGTAAAGTATATTTTGGATACCAGAGATTTTCCGGGCGAAGACCAAAAAAGCAAATTTATAAAAAATTTCGAAGAAATCGAGCGTGACCCCGAAATAAAAATCGTCGCGGAATGCATCGGCGGCGAAACCACCGCGTACGATTTTGCGAAACGCGCGATTTTGGCGGGCAAACACGTTGTTACGCCGAACAAAGCCTTAATAGCGGCGCACGGCGCAGAGCTTTTCGCGCTGGCGAAAGAACGCGGCGTGCATCTGCTTTTCGAGGCAAGCGTCGGCGGCGGGATTCCGCTGATTCGCCCGTTTTGCGGCGCGCTTTTGACCGACGAAGTACAGGAAATCGCGGGGATATTAAACGGAACCAGCAATTATATTTTGACGCAAATGAATGACAACGGCAAAAGCTACGACAACGCACTGAAATCCGCGCAGGAGCTGGGCTACGCCGAAGCCGACCCGACCGCCGATGTGGGCGGGTTCGACGCGTGCCGAAAGCTCTCGATTTTGCTCTCGCTTGCCACGGGCAAAACCGTCGATTACAAGGATATTCCGACGGAAGGCATCGAAAAAATAACTGCGGACGACTTCGCCTTTGCCGCCGAAAACGGCTATACCCTCAAGCACCTCGCGATAGCGAAAATCTCCGCCGGCGGCGTACAAGCCGTTGTCGCGCCGTTTTTGGTAAAAATCGGGCATCCCATGTCAACGGTAAGCGACGTGTACAACGCCCTGTGGGCGCGTGCGAAAACAACGGGAAGCGTAATGTTTTACGGAAGCGGCGCGGGAAAACTCCCGACGGCAAGCGCGGTCGTAAGCAATCTCGTTGACATAGCGCAAAACGCCTGTGCCGCGCACATATGGACCGCCGAGCGCGTAAAAATTTTGCCCGCCGAAGGATTTGCCATGAAAAAAACGTTCCGTATCTACGAGGGATAGTGGGGGGCATAATTTGAGCGAATATATAATGGAAGCCCGAGATGTCAAACGCGCGTTCCCTGTTGGGGGCGGCGATTTTTGGGCATTAAAAGGCATCTCGCTAACCGTTTCCGAAAATAAATTAACAATACTTAAAGGGCGAAGCGGCAGCGGAAAAACCACGCTTATGAACATGCTCGGAATGCTTGATTATCCGACGTCGGGCGAGGTTTTTTTTGACGGCGAATCAAAATTTTCCGAAAAAAAACGCGACATCTTGCGCCGAAATGAAATGGGATTTGTGTTTCAATCCGTTGCGTTAATCGGCATGATGTCGGCGTTCGAGAACGTCGAATTTATGTTGCGCCTAAACAAGGCGAACGCCGCCGAGCGCAAGGCGCGAGCGGAACATTGCCTCGAGCGCGTCGGTCTCGCGCCGCGAATGCGCCATATGCCCAGCGAGCTTTCCGGCGGCGAACAACAACGCGTCGCAATCGCCCGTGCAATCGCGCATCGCCCGAAAATAATCTTCGCCGACGAACCCACCGCCGAACTCGACACGCATACGGGCTTGCAGGTAATAAAAATTTTCAAAGATTTAATCGAGCAAGAAGGCGCGACAATCGTAATGACAACGCACGACCCCGGTTTGATGGAGGTCGCGGACAAAGTGTACGAGATGGCGGATGGGGAAATCATTAACGGATAAATTTCTTAGCCGAACGGGGCAATGCTAAATGGAGTCTGAAAATAAAAACGTAATCGAGGCCGAAAGCCTCGTAAAAATTTACAAAACGAAGGACATCGAAGTGCTTGCGTTGCAAGGACTTGACCTTATAATTGAGCGCGGCGAAATAATGGCGATAATCGGCAACAGCGGCAGCGGGAAATCGACCCTGTTAAACATGATTGGCGGCCTCGACAAACCCTCGGCAGGCAAACTTTTCGTTGACGGAAAAGATTTGTTCAAATTGCGCGAGAAGGATTTGGTCGAATACAAAATTTCTACCGTGGGCTTTGTTTGGCAAAATAACGCGCGAAATTTAATCCCGTACCTTACCGCAATCGAAAACGTAATGATGCCGATGCAGTTTAATCGCAAAAATCCGATAAAAAACAAGCGCGCGCGGGCAATGGAACTTTTGGAGCTTACGGGCATGAGCAAACGGGCGAAACACCGCTTGAATCAGCTTTCCGGCGGCGAACAACAACGCATCGCAATCGCACTTGCGCTTGCGAATCACCCCGCCGTTTTGCTCGCCGACGAACCGACGGGAAGCGTCGATACACGCACGACGGAATATATTTTGGACATGTTCCGCTCCGTAAACAAAGAGCTTGGCACAACAATCGTAATCGTCACCCACGACCGCGAAATCGCGAAAAAAGTCCAACGCGTCGTCGCAATTCGCGACGGCAAAACGTCCAGCGAATTCATAATGTCTTACGCAGAACGCCTTGCAGGCATCGAGGGGTTTGAGCAAAAACAAATCGAATACGCAGTTTTGGACCGCGCGGGACGCGTGCAAATTCCGCGCAACTTTTTGGATAAAATGAATTTGGAAAATAATCGGCTGCTCATTCACATGGAGGACGACGGACGCGTTGTGCTTTCCGCGCCGGAGAAATAAGGATACTTTTTTGGGCATGACAAAAATGAGTCGGCGAGTGTCACTCGCCGACTCATTTTTTCTATGCTCAAAAAATTGAAAACGCCCTTCCGACACACGCCCTAAAGTTTTTTTCCGCATAATCTGTGAAAAATATGTAAAACATGATAAGGAGGGGCAAAAGGAGAATTTTACATGGAACAGATTAAGCTGGGCGTTGTCGGCCTCGGGCTTGCGTGGGAGCGGCTTCACGCGCCCGCGCTTGCAAAACTGCGGGACAGATTTGAAATTGCTGCGGTGTGTGACAGGGATTTGGCAAAGGCACAAAACGTTGTGCAATTCATGGGGCATTCGCCCGAAAACGCTTTTGATGATTTGCAAAAAATGCTTGAGCGGGACGACATCGAGGCGATTTTGTCGCTTGTTCCCATCAGCGAAAACTTTGAAACCGCCGCAACCGTCATGCGAAGCGGCAAGCATCTTTTGGCGGAAAAACCCTTCGCGGCCTCGCCCGACGCGGCACGGAGGCTTATTCAAATGTGCGATTTGTCAAGCTCGACGGTTATGGTTGCGGAAAATGTGCGTTACGAGGAACAAAACGTGCTGATAAAAGAGCTCCTCACAAGCGGCGAAATCGGCGAGCCGATTTTTTTCATCGATACGCACATCATCGACTACGCGAGGGAGTCGGAGCGCGGCGGTTTCGGTCAAACAAATTGGCGGCAACATCCGCGATATGAAGGCGGCGTGATTCTTGATTCCGGCGTGCATCATATGGCGAGGTTGCGGTATCTTTTCGGCGATATCGACAATGTGTCCGCGCACGGGCATCCGCCCATGCACGATTTCGCGCCGTATTCCTGCATAAACGCGCTGTTAAAATTTGAAAATATCACGGGACATTACACATTTTTCACGGCAGGAAGGGAAACACAAGCACCGCTCGTTGGGTTGCGAATTTACGGCACAAAAGGCGAAATTTTCCTCGAGGATTCAAACTGTGGGTTCGTAAACATTTCATATACCGACGAACGCCCCTCCAACGCCGTTAACTACATGCCCGGCCTCGGCTACCAGCGCGAGCTTGAAAACTTCCACGCCGCAATTCGCATGGGCGCGAAAATCGAATCCGGCCCCGAAAAGGCCGTCGGTGACATCGAAGCTGTTTTCGCTCTGTTGGAATCCGCCCGTGCAAACGAATCCTCCCCCTCGGATGCGTCCGAAAGACTGACGTCGGCCTACATTTTTCCAAAAGTCACAATGTATCCGGGCGCAAGAGTTTAGGCGCGCCAAGCGCGCGGTGGGCACCGGGGACATGTGTCGGCGGCGACGCATTCCCTCGAAGCCGGGAACAGTTTCTTGGTCCACAAAAAAGCGCGCCAAGCGCGCGGTGGGCACCGGGGACACGTGTCGGCGGCGACGCATTCCCTCGAAGCCGGACGCAGTTTCCGAGCCCATAAAAAAGCGCGCCAAGCGCGCGGTGGGCACCGGGGGCATGTGTCGGCGGCGACGCATTCCCTCGAAGCCGGACGCAGTTTCCGAGCCCATAAAAAAGCGCGCCAAGCGCGCGGTGGGCACCGGGGACACGTGTTGGCGGCGACGCATTCCCTCGAAGCCGGATGCAGTTTACCGGTCCACAAAAAAAACAACCCGGATGTCAGGTTTCCGGGTTGTTTTTTTGGAGATGATGAGGGCGAATTTCAATTTTTGAGAGTGGAAAAAGTATCAAGTGACTACTTCTTGCCCTTTAGGTATAACAATCGGGGCTTCCGGGGTGCCGATTATTCGTGCGCCGGGGTGCAGGGTTACGTCTTTGTCGATGATGGCGTGTTCGACGACGCAGTCGTTTCCGACAACTACTCCCTCCATTAAAATGGAGTTGGTTATATGAGTTCGGTCGCCTGCGAAAACACGGCGGAAAATTACGGAACGGTTTGCGTAGCCATTTAAAATTGCGCCGCTTCCGATTATGCAGTTTACGACATGCGCGTCGTTGTTAAATTTTGCGGGCGGTTCGTCCTTTGGCTTGGTCTTGATGTAGGGGTGTTGCAACATGAAATCGTTTCGAATTTCGCGGCGCAAAAAGTCCATGTTGCAGTCGAAATACGAGTGGATACTGCCCAAATTGCGCCAGTATCCGTCAAAGCGGTAGCCGTAAATGCGAAGCCGCTTGCGATAGCGCGAAAATAAATCCAAAACCAGGTCGTAACGCCCTTCGGAAACGATTGTCTCGATAAGTTCGATTAAAAGCGGGCGCGAGATTACATACACGCCGATTGACGCCAAATCCGACTGCGGCTCGAGCGGCTTTTGCTCGAGGTCGGTCAGTCGCTCGGCTTGGTCAAGCTCCATTACGCCGTACTGGCGAATATCGTCGCTGTCGGGAACTTGGCGATACGCAATTGTAATGTCGGCGGCTTTTTGTTCGTGATACTCAATCAGCTTGTTAAAATCCATTTTGTACACACAGTCGCCGGAGGAAATTACGACGTACGGCTCGTTGCTTCGTTTCAAATACGTGAGGTTTTGATAAATGCAGTCGGCGGTTCCGCGAAACCAAACCGAGTTTTCGCCGCTTTGATACGGCGAAAAAACGAACATGCCACCTTGTTTTGTGCCCAAATCCCACCATTTCGGGGCATTTAGATGGTCGTGCAACGAGCGCGAATTGTATTGGGTTATAATCGCGACTTTTTTTATTCCGGAATTTGTCATACTGCTTAGCGGGAAGTCGATTGCGCGATAACAGCTTCCCACCGGAAGCGCGGACGCGGCGCGACTGTGCGTAAGCGCGCCAAGTCGTTCGTTTCTTCCGCCTGCCAAAATTATTCCGACCGCTCTCATGCTCTCACCCCGCTTGGATTTATTTGTTTAACGATGCTTTGCCCGCTTTCAAGTTTTTTGTCGGGATAGTCGTTGGGCGTTGTTTTGCCGTAAATTACGCAATTTTTGCCGATTATTACGCCGCTCGGGACTTCCGAATGCTCGCCGACAACGGTTATGCCCGTGTCGTAAATTTTCGGGCGATGTACGTTTGGGATATCTTCGCCAACGTCCGCGCCGATTTGCGTGTTGTCGCCGACTTTGCAATGCGCGTCGATTATTGTGCGGTCAAGCACGGAATTTTTGCCGACGTAACAGCTTTTCATCAAAATCGAGTTGCGCACAATCGCCCCCTCTTCGACAATTACGTCCGGCCCGAGAATCGAGTTATATACCTTGCCCAAAACCTCGCAACCCTCGGAAATTATACTGGCCTTGACTTCGGAGTTCGAGCCGGAGAAGAGAGGGGGCTGGTGGTCGGAGTCGGTATACGTTTTGTCGTAGCTTTCATACAGATTAAAATCGGGGACGGTTTGAATCAAATCCATGTTTGCCGCCCAGTAGGACTCGATTGTTCCGACGTCTCGCCAATATTCGATAAACGGGTACGCAAACATGCGTTTGCCTTCCGACAAAAGCATCGGCAAAACGTGTTTTCCAAAGTCCGAATCGGGGTGGATTTTATTGTCGCGCTCAAGCGCGTCGCGAAGAAGGTCCCATTTGAAGATGTAAATGCCCATGTTTACGAGGTTTGATTTCGGATTCGGCGGCTTTTCTTCAAATTCATAAATCCGATTGTCGTCCTCGATGTTGATTACGCCGAAACGGCTTGCTTCCTCGATTGGAATCTCAAGCGCGGCGATGCTTACGTCGCATTTGTTTTTCTTGTGAAACGCGAGCATACGCGCGTAATCCATTTTGTAGATATGGTCGCCGCCGAGAATAAGCACGTATTCGGGGTTGCATTGGTCGATAAAATCCATGTTTTGATAGATGGCGTCGGCGGTTCCGGCGTACCATTCGCCGCTGGCGTCCTTCATGTGCGGCGACAAAATCGTTACGCCGCCTCTGCGTCTGTCCAAGTCCCAAGGCGAACCGATGCCGATATGCTGGTTCAATTGAAGCGGCTGGTATTGCGTCAAAACGCCGACCGTTGTTACGCCGGAGTTAACGCAATTTGACATGGCGAAGTCGATAATCCGATACTTTCCGCCAAAAGGTACCGCCGGTTTCGCCTTGCTCGAGGTAAGTACGCCCAAACGACTGCCTTGCCCCCCCGCCAACAACATCGCGATCATTTCCGATTTGTGCAAGTTGTCCACCTCTTTTCTATAAAATTTACCGATGCTTCATTATTTCACCAAACATGCGTGTAGTCAATAATGTAGTCAATAATAATTTAGGGCGTGTTGCCATTACGCCCTAAGGAATTGCACCATTTTCTAAGCGGGAACACGCACAAATGTTCTTCTTTGTCTTTAAGAAATTGGCCTGACTCGCCTTGTTTGTAATCTTTTTACCACAAGTTCGGGGATTTGCCCACGTTCGGGCGGCGTGCCGCAGACCTTGAACATAGTTTCGGAGTCGGCGGCGATAAAGCCAATCAGCTTTTTAAACACAGTCGCGACCTTGCCGGAAAGGTTTAATTTTTGAATCAGACAGACGATTTCTTTGTATGTCATAACATCGGAATACCGCAGTTTTCCGTCCTTTGCCGGCAGTTTAATTTGCAGGCTTTTAAACACTCTCGCGTCCTTGGACATACGAAATTTAACCTGCTTCCAGTAATTTCTTGCAGTGTCGTAATCGGTACTCCGAAGCGCGGCGATTACATCGACTACGCTGTAAAGCCAAGTTTTCATTTTCGGGTCCCACACGGCGCGGGGTTTTCTGCCGCCGAAGAGTTTTACAAGTCGTTCCATGCGTGCCTCCTGATATTTTTTAATCGGTTACAGGGCGTAACCGGTTGATTTTTTTAGAGGGTAACATGATTTTTTCGGGTTGTAAAGCGTACGGTATAAAACAAAGTTTTTCCCGTGTCGGAATGCCCGGCGACAACGCTTTCCGACACATGCCCCCGCTACCCACTACGCGCTTAGCGCGCTACCACGGCCACTCATAACCGTCGTAATCCACCATTACGAGCCGATTTTCATCCCCAAGCGGCGTTTCAAAATATTTTGCCGCGATTTCGCCGATAACATCGGGGTCATACTTTCCGTCTTTGGCTAATTCGCCGTTTTGTTCGCGAAATTTCATCCACCCCGGGTGAAACAGGCGAAACGTGTAGCCCTGCGGGAACAATTCGTTATGCAAAAGACGCACGCCCATATTCATTGCAGCCTTGCTCATGGGATACGGAAAGTCGTCGATAAAGCGGGTTTTCATCAAATTTATGCACGAAACTTCGCTGGATACATAGCACAGCCGCCGCTCGCCGCCCCTCATAAGCGGCAAAAACGCCCGCGTAAGCCTAAGCGGCCCAAGCGCGTTCACATTAAACGAATTCCACGGCGCGTCCAAATCCATCGGCGCGTCATACAATTTGCACTCCACCTTGTTCATCAACGCCGCGTTTGAAATAAGCATGTCAACCACGTCGGTGTTTTTCGCGACTTCATCGGCGGCGGCGAAGATACTTTCCTCGCGGCCTAAATCAACGCGAACAATGTGAAGGTTCGAGTTTTTTTCGCGCAGTTCCTCCAAAAAAAAGTAATCCTCCATGAACTTCACCGCAAAAACCTGCCAATCGCGGCTTAAAAATTCCTTGCAAAGCGAAAGCCCCAAACCCCTGTCCGCACCTGTTATGAATACGCTTTTCATGGCAAAACCCCTTCTTATACCAATATCTCGTTCATTCAATCCGAATCCACCATTCGCACAAATTATATCATTGTTTTTTCATCTGTGTGAAAATCGATGACACTAACCTTGGTCTGTGCTTATTGTCTGTGGTAATATCTTCGCACGAGGTGAAAAACATGCATGTAAGCGGCATAATCGCCGAATTCAACCCGCTTCATCGCGGGCATATCGCCCATATAAATGAAACGCGACAAAAATTCGGCGGAAAAATCGTTGTTGCGATGAGCGGGAATTTCGTCCAGCGCGGCGAACCCGCGATTTTTGACAAACGAAAACGCACCAAAACGGCTCTTTTGGCGGGCGCGGACATTGTGCTTGAAATTCCTGTGCCGTATGTGATTGCGGGCGCGGATTATTTTGCGCGAGGAAGTGTCGGGCTTTTGGCGGCGACGGGCGTGGTTTCGACGCTTAGTTTTGGCAGTGAGTGCGGGGATATTGAGGCGATTCGCCAAACGGCGGACGTGCTTGCGAACGCGCGCCAAATGCGCGTGCCGATGGCGACACATGCTCCCGAAAACGATTTCGGTTTGTTTGAAGAAACATTGCGCGCGCATCTCGACGCGGGCATGTCCTTCGCGGCGGCGCGCGGCGCGGCACTTTCGGCGTGCTTGCCCGATGCGCCGGAAGGCTTGTTCACCAAGCCGAATAACTGCCTCGCAATCGAATATTGCAAAGCACTTCTCCTTCTCGGAAGCCCGATGGAAGTTTTCACAACACACCGTGCGTCCGGCGGCCCGTCCGCGACAAAAATTCGCGCGCGCCAAGCACGCAATGAGCACCGAAGACGCATATCGCACATCGACGACTTCTCAAAAATCTTCCGCCATCTCCTGCACACGCGTGATTTCGACCTCGGCGAAGGTTTACAAAACCGTTTCCGCAAATTTTCCGCCGAATTCACCCAAATTTCCGAAATAATCGACGCGGTAAAAACCAAACGCTACACGCGCACGCGCCTGTCCCGCGCGGTTTTGGGCGTAATTTTGGGCATCTCTTCGGCAGATATGGATTTTTTTGATTCGGCGAAAAACTGCACCCGTCTTCGGGGGAACCCGTCGCATCCAGCACATGACTTCGGTGCCCAATACATACGCGTTTTGGGCTTTCGCAAAGAAAGCGCGGATTTGCTTGGCGCGATAACAAAAAAGGCCGCGCTGCCCGTCATAACGCACGGCGCGGCCATGGATGAAATTTTACGCGGCGACAAAGGCGAAGCCGCCGCCGCCATGCTTGCGAAGGACTTCGAAGCAACCGATATTTACCGAATCGCAACAAACACACCCTGCGCCTTCCGAGGCGAACGCGGCGAAGGGATTATTGTAGTGTAGACGGCTAAGACGAAACGTTTGCCGCAACATTCGGCAACTCACTATTGTCCCCGACGGCGCGGGAAACGTTCGTTTCGCTCGTTGCATCAGCAGTTTCCACCGCGCCCTTGGCGCGACGCAGAATTTTCATGGTTTCCTCGTCAAGCGGCTCGTAACGCACGCCGTCGGGCAAGCCTTTATTTGCGTTCTGAAACCGCGCGGCGGCGGATTCGGGCGAAGACGCTTGGGCTTGCATTTGCGGCGGCGCAGACATCGTCGGCGATTTCAACATACGGCCAAGCGGCGGAGCCATCGACGGTCTTTGGGCATGATTCTGCGGCGGAATCATAGGAGTCCGTTGCGCCTGCGAATAATCATATCCGGCTTCGTGACGAGCTTGCGGCCTCGGCTTCATGTCCCCGGTTAGAAGCGTCCGTTGCGCCTGCGAATAATCATATCCGGCTTCGTGACGAGCTTGTGGCCTCGGCGACCGACCCGCCGTAAGCGGCTCAACCGGAACAGCTCGCCGTTCCCCGCGGGCAAGCCCAAGCGGATAATTTCTGAGCCAAACGTCCGAACCTCCCGAAACATGCGCGGAAGTCCCCGCGCTCTGCGTATTTTTTGCCTCGCGCCCGCGGCTGAAATATGCCGTCGGTGCCGGCGGAAAATTTAAAGGCATAACATGCACCCCATCAAGTCGAGAAAAACGCGGACTTCGTACTACTTCCCTCTCGAAAGGTTGAAATAGTACCACACGTTCTTTTTGCGACTGTTTTTTTCGAAGAAAAAACACTTCCTTCTTCCCTGCATGTTATGCATATTTATTGAAAATTGTGCAAAAACCCCTCCCCGCCTCTGCACACAACAAACAAAAATCACCAAAATCGGCAAAACAGAGCAGATATGGGTAAAAAAAGCGTAATAAAAACGCAAAATTCATGTAAAAAATATTGCGCCGCGTGCATAAATATGCTAACCTAAAATCCTAAAATTCGTTAATAACGAAATTTAACTTGACAATTTCAAAAACTGACTGGGAGGGGACAGTATGACAAATTTGAACACCGGTTTGATTTACACCGACGTAAGCGGATGCATCGATTGCAATAAATGCATCCACGAATGCCCCGTTTTAAAGGCAAATGTTGCAGTACCCGATGGTTCCGGCTCGTACAATATATGCGTGGACCAAAACGAGTGCATTTTATGCGGAACATGCAACGACACCTGCACGCACAATGTCCGACATTTCCGCGACGATTGTGACAGCTTCTTCGACGACCTAAAACGCGGGAAAGCAATTTCGGTTATTGTAGCTCCCGCGTTTTATATTAACTATCCAAGCGAGTACAAGCGCGTTTTCGGATATTTGAAAAGCATGGGCGTGAAAAATTTTTATTCCGTAAGCTACGGCGCGGATATCACGGCATGGGCGTACTTAAATCACATCACCCAAACGGGCAAAATGGGCAATATCGCCCAGCCCTGCCCCTGTATAACAAATTACATCGAAAAACATCAGCCCGAGCTTATCCCAAGCCTAATCCCCGTACACTCGCCCATGATGTGTATGGCAATATATTTGAAGCGATACAAAAATGTAAGCGACAGCCTGATGTTCCTGAGTCCGTGCATCGGCAAAAAAGTCGAAATCGACTCGAAGCGCGGGTTGGGGATGATTGACTACAACGTTACGTTTGCCACCCTGATGGAGCGCGTCAAAAACAGCGGAGTAAACCTAAACGCACAGCCCGAGGTCGACGATGTCATCGACTACGGCATGGGCGCGCTTTTTTCAAAGCCGGGCGGCCTGCGCGAAAACGTGGAATTTTACGTGGGGACCGACGCCCTTGTCGTGCAAGTCGAGGGCGAACACAAGGCGTATTCCTATCTGAAAAATTTTGCGAAACGCGCGGGGTCAAGCTCGCGGTCGATGCCGATGCTTATCGACATATTGAACTGCGAAGCGGGTTGCAACCAAGGCACAGCAACCGAGTTTCGCCACTCCACCGACGATTCCATCGCCTTCGAAGCACACCAAATGCGCGCAAAAAAAGTTAATGGCATGACCGACGCAGAGGGCAATATTTTAACCGACCCCGCCGACCGTCTCGCCCGATTAAACGAAATGTTCGCAGATTTGCGCCTCGACGACTTCAAGTGCAACTATGACACAAGCGAGGCACTTCGCACACGCTCAATCGGCGACATGGAAATAAATAAAATTTTTGCGGATATGCTCAAAACCACGCACGAGGACAAAACGATTGATTGCAGCGCGTGCGGCTATAAAACCTGCCTTGATTTGGCGCAAGCAATCGCGTACGGCATCAGTTATCCCGAAAAATGCGTGTACTATGTAAAAGCGAACCTGGACGTACAAATCGAGCATCAAAAAGCCATCGTTGACGGTTTCGCAAACATAAACAATTTGCTCGCCGAGCTTACAAACGACAATATAAAAACATCTGAAAGCACAACTTCAATAAACAATCACATCAACGAAGCCGTCGAGCAAGGCGGCGTTATGCGAAAAACCCTCGAGGACATACAGGCGGAGTTCGCAAATTTAAACAAAACCTACATGGAAATCGCGACAATCGCGCGGCAAACCAGCTTACTTTCCATAAACGCGGCAATCGAGGCCGCCCGCGCCGGAAACATGGGTAAAGGCTTTGGCGTCGTTGCGGAAGAAGTCGGCGCGCTTGCAAAAAAAACCATGAGTACCGTAAATGTCAACTCCGAAAACTCCGAAAACATCTCCAAAGTTTTGAACAAACTAATCGCCGACACAAACTCCCTCATCTCAAAAATCGACAACGTAAACAGCTCCACCGATGAAATCACCGAAAGCGTAAGCGACATCACCGCAAAAACAGAAAACATTCTCGCGCTTATGGATGAATTGAAATAACTTTTTACAAAAAGCGCGCCAAGCGTGCATTGGGTACCGGGGACATGTGTCGGCGGCGACGCATTCCCTCGAAGCCGGGAGCAGTTACCCGGCGTACAAAAAAACAATCGTCCGGTATCACCGGACGATTGTTTTTTTGTGGGATTCCAGAAGAAACACCGCCGTGTAGCAAAATGGATATGGGCGTGCAGTATTCTTTCAATTTATTCCCGATGAGAATCCCGATGCCACCAAGCATATGTCCGCGAATATGCTCTCC
>JGI24703J35330_11748861_pt1 | contig 57790 bp, 46 predicted proteins | sample TergutNt197P1_FD_35330 | JGI IMG/M metagenome (IMG submission 35330)
TACGCCGAGCTTCAGCTCGGCACGTCAAGTTGAAAAACTCGACCACGTCATAGCGACATCGCATCATAAGATGCTGCTGGCTATCGCTCAACGTTTAAAACATCCTCCACTTACGCAAAGATGCACTCTTAGGGTCCCAATTTATTTTCTTGGTTATTCTGTTTTCAAGGGGCAGTGAAACTCTTGTCGCACAAGTCAAACCCTTGCCGACCCCTGCAATCACTGCTTTTGCAGCCTCTGCTCACACGCTATTAGCGGGAGCGACAAAGGCAATTATAGACAGCTTCTCAACCTTTGTCAAGGACTTTTTTTTATTTATTTACATATTTTTTACACTATGCAAAATGTGTTAAAATAAATCATGTTGAAATTTTTTATAGGAGTGACTTTGATGAAAAAATATTTTTTTCTCCTTCCAATATTATTTTTTTTCGGATGCAGTACGCAGGAATTATCTGTCATAAAGCACACATATGAAAAAACAGCCGAATTTTCAATTATTAATACGGCCGAGGAAACAGGGCTGATGGAAATCAAAATCTTTGGGATAGGTCGAGCGGATGCGGTTCTTATTACCACGCAAAACCACACTGTCTTGATAGACACTGGCGAAAATCGCCACGGTCGCACAATCGCGCATTACATGCATGGGCAAAATATAACTTCTTTGGATTATTTGATTATCACCCATTTCGACAGCGACCACGTAGGCGGGGCGCACGAAATCATACGCTTTATCGGCGTAGAAAATGTAATCGTGCCAAACTACAGTCGCGAGTCGCGACATGTTGAGCGTTTTTTAGCGGCAAAACTCGCTGTAGGATTGGAGTCATATGTATTAAAGGAAGAAATCCGTTTTACGCTCGACGGAGCGGAGTTTATCGTAAACCCATCGGCATTAGAATATCTTCACTTTCCGCTGGACGAAGATAGCGATGGTGATGATTTTTCCATCGTGGTAAGCGTCACTCATGGCGAAAATAGCTTCCTGTTTACGGGAGACGCGGTAGAAAGCCGCCTCAGCGAAATCCTAGCGCATGAGGAGCTTTCTGCAAGGCATGACTTCTTAAAAGTCCCAAGACACGGTCGCTATAATCGCCATAGTGTAGAGCTTATCCACGCAATATCCCCACGCTATGCCGTCATCACAGGGTTCCATCCAGACAAACTAGGCTGCTTCGCTCCCGAACGTCCTGCTGACGAGCGCGTAATAGCCGAATTGGAGTCTATTGGTGCAGAAATTTTTTTTACAATGACAGAAAGTGTACGCATCATATGTGACGGCCATACAATGTCTGTATCATTTTGATACAACCAAATCTGTCCATTATTCAAAATCTTTATCACTGGTATAGATACAACCGTTTTCATCGTCATCGCCATCAATATAAAAATCATCATCAAAGTCATCAGCACAACAATCGCAACACATGTATTTTTTTATCATGCGAATTTTGACTACAGCTAATACGACGGCTACGATAAAAAGCACGCCAACGACTATGCCAATAATCAGGCCGCGCCTTCCGCTTGCTTGGATTTTTTGTGCTACATTCCATTCTGTCAATCTCGACATTTTACATTCGCCCCTTTGAGTATTTTTTATAATCGCAAAATGCACGACGCATTATTTGCCTCTCGTCATGGAACTTTAAAAGATGATACGCCTCATGCTGTTTGTAAAATCCGACATCTGCAAAAAATTCTTCCGTCTGAGGCTTGCAATGAAATGAATTTGTCGTCATAAGGTACCAATGCACCGTTTTTGAAAGAAGCACATCCTCCGGCGCAGCAATAAATGAGTATTCGGTCTTGCCCAAGTATTTCATTATGCTTGCATCTACATAACTTTCTTCTTTTACTTCACGCAGGGCGGCCTGCTTATGAGTTTCGTTCGGCTCGACACTTCCCTTTGGCAATACCCAGCCTCTGTGTTTTCCGTTTTGATTCTTGTATAACGCAAGCACTCTGTTTTTAAAAATAACTACGCCGCCGCAACTTGTTATGCTTTTCATAAAACCACCTGGGACTATTGTGTCTTTGTAGTACCAGGTTTATACAAAAACAGCTCGTGCGCCTTACTTTGACATTTCTCCCCAAACGTTACCCAAACAGCCGGCTCAGGCCAAGCAACCCCGCGGCACATGAACAAACTCGCTTAGTGCTGCTTTCTTCCGAATCTGACACGATTCACAAGCGTCCATTGCGCAGGACTTGGCCGTCAACGCTACTTACTTGGGGCAGACTTCAAAAAGAAGGAGCCTAGGTAAGGCATAACCCTTGCTATAGCGGATTGCAAGCTACAGGGAGCCGCTACTTCCCCGACTAGCACGAGCTTACAGATATTATAGCCTGTAATATTTTTACTGTCAATTTCTGGCCGCCTGCCTCCTTGACATTTCCAAAGGATTTGTCATATATTGCTAGTAAGAACAATTATAAGGAGGAATTATGAGCGAAAGAATAACAATTGACGGTGTAGAAGCATTAAAAAACGCCATGGCAGAAGTAAGAAAAGCACAAAAAATCTATGCAGAATTTACACAAAAAAAAGTTGACAAAATTTTTAGAGCGGCTGCTCTTGCCGCTAACCATAACCGTATTCCGCTGGCAAAGCTTGCGGTAGAAGAAACGGGCATGGGCGTAGTAGAGGACAAAGTAATCAAAAATCACTACGCATCAGAATATATTTATAATGCATACAAAAACACAAAAACATGCGGGGTCGTGGAAGAGGATATGCAGTTTGGATTGCGAAAAATCGCGGAGCCTATGGGCGTAGTCGCGGCAGTAATCCCAACTACAAATCCAACATCCACGGCCATTTTCAAAGGTCTGCTCGCGCTAAAAACACGTAATGGCATCGTCTTTGCGCCCCATCCGCGTGCAAAAAAATGTACCGCAGCTGCCGCTCGGATTGTATACGAAGCCGCAGTAAAAGCCGGCGCACCGGAGGGACTCTTTGCATGGATAGAGGCTCCGTCACTAGAGATGTCCAATGAAGTAATGCATAATGCCGACCTCATACTTGCCACAGGCGGCCCCGGTATGGTAAAGGCGGCTTATTCTTCGGGCAAACCTGCGATTGGCGTGGGCGCGGGTAATGTGCCTGCCATTTTCCACCGCTCAATTGACATACCGATGGCGGTTAGCTCTGTTATTGTTTCAAAAACCTTCGATAACGGCATGATATGTGCATCCGAGCAATCTGTAATCGTAGATGCAAAAATCTATGCCGCCGTAAAAAAAGAATTTGTAAAACGCGGTTGCTATATTTTAAATGAAGAAGAATGCGAAAAAATCCGCAAGACCATCGTAGTTAATGGTGCGCTAAATGCAAAAATAGTGGGCCAGACCGCTGACACAATCGCAAAAATCGCCGGAATAAAAGTCCCAAAAAACACAAAAATCCTGATAGGCGAAGTAGAAAGTGTAGATTTTGAAGAAGAATTTTCGCATGAAAAGCTATCCCCTGTACTTGCTATGTACAAATACAGTAAGTTTGATGAAGCAATAGAAAAGGCAGACAGGCTTATAAAAGACGGCGGATATGGCCACACCGCTTCTATCTATATCAACACATCAACTTCCAAGCCCGACTTGCAAATCTTTGAGAATGCAATGAAAACCTGCCGCATCTTGGTAAATACACCATCATCTCACGGCGGCATCGGTGACTTGTATAATTTTAAGCTCGCACCGTCACTTACATTGGGTTGCGGCTCGTGGGGCGGAAACTCCACTTCTGACAATGTAGGTGTCATGCACCTTTTAAACATCAAATGCGTAGCCGAGCGGAGGGAAAACATGCTGTGGTTTAGAACACCCGAGAAGGTTTATTTCAAAAAAGGCTCACTAAAAGTCGCACTCTGCGAGCTAAAAGACGTGTATGACAAAAAGCGCGTTTTTATAGTGACCGACGAGTTCCTATACAAAAATGATTACACAAAAACGCTGGAAAAATCCCTCGATGAAATGAGCATACGACACACGACATTTTTTAATGTACTCCCCGACCCCACCCTTGAGTGTGCATTCGAAGGCGCGAAAGCCATGCGCGAGTTTGATCCGGACTGTATCATCGCCTTTGGTGGAGGCTCACCCATCGACGCAGCAAAAATCATGTGGGTACTCTACGAACATCCGGATGTCAATTTCCATGACCTGGCTATGCGCTTTATGGATATAAGAAAACGGATTTACCCCTTCCCACGGATGGGTGCAAAGGCTAATTTCGTCGCTATCCCCACCACTGCCGGTACAGGTAGCGAAGTCACACCCTTCGCAGTCATCACTGACGAAAAAACAGGCATAAAATACCCATTGGCCGACTACGAGCTTTTGCCAAATATCGCAATTGTAGACGCAGACTATATGATGGACATGCCACCGTCACTCACCGCCGCCTCGGGCATTGACGCACTCACCCACTCCCTCGAAGCATATGCCTCTATGCTCGCCAGCGACTATACAGACGGCCTTGCCCTCACTGCAATCAAATCTGTTTTCAAATATCTGCCTATCGCATATGCAGACGGCAAAAACGAAGAAGCACGCGAAAAAATGGCAAACGCCTCCACCATCGCAGGTATGGCATTTGCAAATGCATTTCTTGGAATTTGCCACTCCATGGCTCACAAGCTCGGTGCGGCGTTCCACCTTCCCCACGGTGTAGCAAACGCATTACTCATCAACGAAGTAATAAAGTTTAATGCCACCGACAACCCGCTTAAAATGGGAACATTTTCTCAATACACACATCCAAAGGCCACAGAACGTTATGCAGAAATCGCTTCTTTTGTGGGACTCGAAGGCAAAAATGATAACGATAAAACAAAAGCACTCATCGAAAAAATCAATGAGTTAAAATCAAAAATCGGCATAAAAAAATCCGTGAAAGATTATGGAATCTCGGAAGCCGATTTTATGGCAAAGCTCGACGAGATGGTTGAGCAAGCCTTTGATGACCAATGCACGGGCGCAAACCCGCGCTACCCACTCATGGAAGAAATGCGAGAAATGTATATCAATGTATATCATGGAAAGGTGTGACCGATATGGACTTATCAAATATAATCGCACAAAGGGAAAACAAAACAATCTATCGTGACGGCGACAAATGTATTAAGATGTTTTGCCATGGATACTCTAAGGCAGATGTGCTTAACGAGGCATTAAACGCGGCGCGAGTGGAAGAAACTTCTTTAAATGTGCCTAAGGTACTGGAAGTCACCATGGTTGATGAGTGCTGGGTTATTGTATCCGAGTATATCGAGGGCAAGACCCTAAAAGAACTGATGATAGAAAATCCTGCCGAAAAAAACAATTATATCGACCGCCTCGTAGACATCCAAATGGAAATCCACGAGCAAGAATGCCCTCTCCTCACAAACCACCGTGATAAGATGTTCCGCAAGATTTCTCTTTCGGATTTTGACCCTATGACAAAATACGAATTGCAGACACATTTGAACGGAATGCCAAGGCATAATAAGGTTTGTCACGGAGATTTGCGTCCGAGCAATATTGTCATAACACCCGACGGAAAACACTATATACTGGACTGGTCGCATGTCACAAAGGGCAATGCATCCGCCGACGTAGCCCGCACATATCTTGTGTGCCTGCTCACCAACGCCAAGGATGACGGAGAATATTACATGAAGTCATTTTGCCGCAAGGCTGATACACCACGCGCCTATGTAGAAAAATGGCTGAGAATCGTGGCAGCCTCCCAGTCCGTAAAAGGCAACAAAGAGGAGTACGATTTCCTTAGCAATATCGTAAACGTCGTTCAATTTTAAGGCTCTCTATGAATAAAACCTCCTGTTGTGGATAATTATAATCCCAATGGAGGTTTTTTTATGGAAATCTTAAACGAAGAAGAAAAAAACAATGATGAGCAAGGCCAGCAATCCTCACAACAATCCCCCGAAGCCCTGATGCCGCCACCTAAGCCAAACCCACGCGGCACAATCCAATTTTTAACAATCATCGGACAGGTTGAGGGGCATATTTTGTTGCCGCCAACAAACAAAGCCACTAAATACGAGCATGTAATCCCGCAGTTAGTGGCCTGTGCAGAAAATAACGAAGTGGATGGCTTGCTCGTATTGCTAAATACGATGGGTGGCGATGTAGAAGCGGGTCTGGCTCTCGCGGAGCTAATCGCACATCTCGGAAAGCCGTCTGTGTCTCTTGTATTGGGCGGCGGGCATTCGATAGGGGTACCATTGGCTGTTTCGGCTCAGTATTCGTATATTGCACCGTCGGCTACTATGACAATCCATCCTGTCCGCATGAATGGTACTCTCGTAGGCGCGCCGCAGACATATGAATATTTTAATAAAACCCAAGACCGTGTAATAGATTTTATCACAGCGCATTCCAAGATTAGCCATGACCGTATAAATTCACTCATGATGGATACCAAAACAATGGCACAGGATGTAGGCACCATCCTAATCGGTGAGGATGCTGTACAAGAAGGCCTCATAGATGCTGTGGGTGGCTTGCACGATGCAATGGAAAAACTATATGGATTTATCGGAAAAGGCTAGACTAATCCGCTCCTACGATTTTACCCTTACGCCCCACGATGGTAGCCCCTGCCGGTATATCCTTTAGCACGACGGTGTTGGCACCTATTTTCGCATTATTTCCTATTTTCACACGACCGAGGATTGCCGCGCCTGCGCCTATTACCACACCGTTTCCGATGATGGGGTGGCGTGGGCCTTTTTCGTGGCCTGTACCACCGAGAGTCACGCCGTGATAGATTACCACATCATCCCCGATAATACATGTTTCGCCTATGACGACACCCATTCCATGGTCTATAAAAACACCTTTGCCGATTTTTGCACCGGGATGTATTTCAATCCCCGTAAAAAACCGTGCAAACTGCGAAACAAAACGAGCAAGGAAAAAAAGTTGCCATTTATATAGCCTATGACAAGGCCTATGGAAAAACATACACCAAAATCCGGGGTACAAAAAAACTTCCATAATAGAGTATATCGAAGGGTCGTTTTTTCTGATAGCTTTTATTAAACGCAAAAGTTGCCTCCTATATATTTTTACACGTTGTCATAATATATGCTGCAAACTCCGTACATGTGCATCCTGTATCGCGGCCTGTTATTACGATTTTTTTCTCCGAAACGGTACAGATGTCGAGTGCGTTTGTGAGTTTTTCGCTTTCTTTTACATAACCAATATGCGAAAGCAACATCGCCGAAGCGCGGAGCATACTCGCAGGGTCTGCGTAGATGTCGCGACCTTCTTTTACCATACGCGGTGCGGAGCCATGGATGGCTTCGAACATAGCATATCTCGCTCCAATGTTGGCACTGCCCGCAGTCCCTACCCCACCCTGGAACTCTGCCGCCTCGTCAGTGAGGATGTCGCCGTACAGATTTGGCAAAACCATTACCTCAAACTGTGTGCGGCGTTTTTCGTCGATTAATTTTGCCGTCATTATGTCAATATACCACTCATCGAGAATAATCCCTGTATAATTCTTGGAAATTTCTTTTGCAATCATGGAAAACTTGCCGTCGGTTGTTTTTACCACATTTGATTTTGTAACGGCGGTGACACGTTTTTTACCGTTAGCCTTAGCATATTCGAATGCGGCACGGATAATGCGTTCACAACCCTGCGTAGTGGCTACGGTAAAATCAATGGCCAAATCATCGTTTACATGTATGCCCTGACTCCCCAATGCATATGCACCTTCGGTATTTTCGCGAAAAAACGTCCAATCCAACCCTTTTTCGGGTACACGCACGGGACGCACATTTGCAAAGAGGTCAAGTTCCTTACGCATTGCGACATTCGCGCTTTCTATATTTGGCCATTCGTCACCCGCTTGAGGTGTGGTAGTCGGGCCTTTTAGAATTACATGGCATTTTTTTAGCTCGTCCAACACAGCGGGAGGGATTGCGACTTTTTCTGCGGCACGGCGTTCTATGGTCAGCCCCTCGATGTTACGAAGTTCTATCTTGCCTACTGCGATTGCGTCAGCGAGCAAATATTCCAATACATCCTTCGACGCTTTTGTAATCGCAGGGCCTATTCCGTCACCGCCTGTTATACCTATGATGATGGGTTTACAATCGGCGTAGTTTATGGGTGTTGCATTTTGTTTCATTTTTTCTATGCGGGCTAACTGCTGCTCCAATAGTGTGCCAAATTTAGACTTTGCTTCTTCTATCTTTTGCATATTATTCCTCCAACGCCGCTTTTGTCACGGCTTCCATCTCTTCATCGGTGATTAGGGTGATTCTGCCTGTTTCGTATTGTGCATCCACCCAGTTTTTTACCGTTATGACGGCAGGATGACGCTTGTCAAACACATCGTCACCGGTTTTTTTATAAAAATCATTCATCCAATGCGCAATACCTGCAAGTCCTGACGTGTTGGAAATCACAACTTTCCATGGGCGATTAAGGATTTTTGCAGTGTCGAAGATATTGTAAATTTCTTCATTTTTAAGTAGTCCATCGGCATGAATCCCTGCGCGTGTTACATTAAAGTTTTTGCCCACAAAGGGTGTCATCGGTGGAATTTTGTATCCGATTTCTTTTTCGAAATATTCGGCAAGCTCTGTGATTACATGGGGCTGCATACCGTCGAGTGTGCCGCGCAACTGTGCATACTCAAACACCATCGCCTCAAGCGGGGTATTGCCCGTACGTTCTCCTATACCAAAGAGCGATGTATTCACCGCACTTGCACCATATAGCCACGCATATGATGCATTATTTACAGCGCGATAGAAGTCATTATGCCCATGCCATTCCAACATCTCATGCGGTACATTGCCGTGATGTGTAAGATTGTGTATTACACCCTGTACACATCGCGGCATACATGTGCCGGGGTATGTGACACCCATACCCATCGTGTCACATGCCCGTATTTTAATCGGCACGCCGGATTCTTTAGAGAGCTTCATCAGCTCACGTACAAAAGGTACAACAAAGCCGTAAAAATCAGCCCTTGTAATATCCTCCAGGTGACAACGCGGTTTTACACCGGTCTCGATACACTCGCGCACTATAGAAAGATAGTGCCCCAATGCCTGACGGCGGTTCATCTTCATCTGCAAAAAAATATGATAGTCAGAACAACTCACCAAAATACCCGTCTCCGGCAATCCGACTTCTTTTACAAGCTCAAAATCCTTTTTAGAAGCCCGTATCCACCCAGTAACCTCAGGGAACTCATAACCCAAGTTAAGACATTCATAAACCGCGTCACGGTCTCGCTTGGAATACAAAAAAAACTCACTCTGACGGATCTTGCCCTTGGGGCCGCTAAGCTTATGCAACATCTTATAAATTTTCTTGATTTGTTTTACAGAATAAGGCTCGCGAGACTGCTGACCGTCGCGGAAGGTAGTATCGGTTATCCAAATCTCCTTTGGCATATCCACAGGCACACTGTTATAGTTAAACATTGTTTTGGGAATATCCTTGTATGGGAACTGCTCACGATACAGATTAGGGTCATCTCTATCTAACAGTCCATACTCCGGCGCGCTATGTTCCCACAAGTTTGTGTATCGGTTAAATACATATGGCATGATTATTCTCCTTTAGAATACAAATTAATTAAACATCCCGCAAGTAAAGCCTCTGTCTCTGCCTCCGTCAAAGAAATCAACAAATTAATCTCCTTCACGCCACCTTTACCCACAACAAAAGCAGGGATACTCTCATGCCTATTTTTGACGGCATCCCTGATACCCGGTATATAAATGAAATCTTCACATTTAAAACCAGGCTCTTCTGCCAAAACAAAGGGCAACATCCCCCAGTTGATTAGGTTGGAGCGATAGCGTTTGGTTGCATACTCTTGAGCGATGTTAGCCAAGCCACCCAACACACGTTGGCAACTGGCGGCCTGTTCTCGCGCCGAGCCATCGCCGGGTTTTACGGCATACACCACACTACCTATGGCGACAGACTGCCCCACTTTATGACCTGCGCCTTTCAATTCCTTAACAATGTCAGAAAGTTCGCCTATGCCCTGCCCATGGATTTTTTTAGCTCTTGCAACATATCCCGGGTCTTTGCGCGAAAGGGTATGCTCCGCCAATGCATAAGGGTTTGAACGCAAAGTGGAAGTCTCGCCCGATGGGATTAGTTCGTCCGTGGTAGTGACAGGGTCGGTAATGAGCGAGGCCACCTGCAACAGCATATCCTCGCCAAGTGGCTTAAATTGCGGCCAGTCGCGTATACCCGGCCCGTAAACAAGCTCCACATTTTTGTCGGGCTTGCCTACACCCTTGTAGATTTGCTTATCATATATACTGCTGTCAAAGTAATACTTACTTGCGCCGTAGATGGCGCGTGCGCTTCGCTTGCTTGCGCCGTAGATGTTTTGGTCAAAACCGTCCGCGCCCGCTAAAACACCGCCGTTGGCGGCTGTTGCAGCAATAGAAAGTGCGTCCATGAGAGCCACATTTGCATCTTGCCCCATACTGGGTTTTGCACCCTCGCGATTTGGGAAGTTGCGTGTCACATGTCGTATAGAAAACCCGCCGTTTTGAGGCACATCCCCTGCCCCGAAGCAAGGTCCGCAAAACGCCGTTTTCAAGATTGCACCGGAGCGCATGAGCTTTGCGGTTATACCGTTTTCCATGAGAGCTACATACATGGGCTGGCTGGCGGGGTATACAGAAAGCGGCATCCCCACTCCCCTACCCTCCAAAATCTGCGCCGCTCCACAAATAGACTCATACAAACCACCTGCACAGCCTGCAATAATCCCCTGTGTAATCGGCGGCAAGCTATCTATTTCCGAAATTTTATAGACATTGCTCGGATGTGTCGGCATTGCAATCATCGGCACCACTTCTGATAAATTAATCGTAATCAACCCATCGTAGTATGCTATGGGGGCGGGAGATATTTTTGCAAAACTACCTGTACGTCCGTGTATCGCATAAAACTCTTCTACTTTATCATCGGTTTCCCAGATACTGGAGAGGCATGTTGTTTCTGTTGTCATGACATCAATACCCATACGAAAATCCATACTAAGACCCGCTACGCCACTTCCGAAAAACTCCAAGACACGGTTTTTAACAAAGCCATCTGAAAAAACTTCTCCAATCAGCGCGAGTGCCACATCCTGCGGCCCCACTCCGGGACGCGGCTCACCGATAAGGTGCACACCTACCACCTCCGGACGCGCTACATCATATGTGCGCCCCAGAAGCTGTTTAACCAGCTCTCCGCCGCCTTCTCCTATACCCATCGTACCAAGCGCACCGTAGCGTGTGTGGCTATCCGAGCCAAGCACCATTTTTCCGCCCGACGCGATTTCTTCGCGTACATACTGATGGATTACTGCAACATGAGGCGGGACAAAAATCCCGCCGTATCGCTTTGCGGCAGACAGCCCGAATGCATGGTCGTCAGCATTGGTAGTACCTCCCACGGCACATAGACTGTTATGGCAATTTGTGAGCACATATGGTATTGGAAATTTGTCAAAATCCTTTTCTGCGGCACGTACTGTTTGGATGATGCCGACATAAGTAATATCATGCGAGGCCAGCGCATCAAACTTTAGCCGCCACAGACTGTCGCCATCGGGAGCAGTATTATGTGCCGCCATTATTTTGTATGCCATGGTGTTTTTTGCAGCTTCTTCTCGCGAAATTTGCGATACCTCCGAAACATCACGTCCATTTAATACAAACACGCCACTACGTATACATTCAATCATTGCATTCATCCTTTAGAGTTTTAATGCCTGCTGTGCAAGTTCGGATGTTTCTTTTAGATAGCCATTTTTCAGCAGTTTTGATATTTTGTCTATGATTTCTGTCAGCACCGGTGAATATGTCCGTTTTTGCAACTCCACCAAAGCCTCTTTTGCTTCTTCTACCTCAAAGAAGTCACAAGCGTCACTTATTATTGTCATTTGCTCACGCAAAAACTCCATGTCTTTATTGTCATTGGGTTTTTCTTTTCGCAGTTCACGTATTGCCTGCAATGCCTTTTCGCGCCATTCTTTTGAGGCTTGCTTCGCACGGTTTGCCTTTTCGATGACCTCAGGCGGCTGTTTTTCGCGTATATATTTCATCAAATACCCATCCAACCGATTAATATCAATCGGCTTTGTGGCATAGCTGTCAAACCCACTTTGCAAAAACACTTCTGCCATATCGCTGAAAGCATTTGCCGTGAGTGCAATTATGGGATGTTTATAGCCTTTTTTGCGGAGTTTTTTCGTGGCTTCTATGCCATCCATACCAGGCATCATATGGTCCATAAAGATGATGTCATACACATTGCCATTGTTTATTTTTTCCAATGCGACATAAGCACTCTCTGCTGTGTCCACAGTAAGTTTGTATGGCATCAAAAATCCTTTGGCAACATATAAGTTGGACTCCACATCGTCCACCACAAGCACACGGCCATATGGCATGGACTCACGCTCAAACTTTGAGAGCCTCTTTATGGACTTTTGGGTATCCTCAAAATTTTGCAAGCCAAGAGCGACTTCGGAACCCAGTACATCACTGTTTTTGATTTTTTGCGGAAGGCGTACAGTAAAGGTAGTACCTTTGCCCGGTTTACTTTCTACTTCTATTGTACCGTTCATCATACGAGTTAGCTGATGTGCAATGTTTAGGCCAAGGCCACTGCCTTCTATTTCTCTGTTGCTCTCTACATTAAAGCGGGTAAACTCTCCATCAAACAGATTATCCACCTGCTCCGCGCTCATGCCTTGACCCGTATCGCTTACACTCACTATGACAATAACCTCGTCATTGCTGATTTTTTCTACATCAAACGACAGTGTCACAGAACCTGCCGGCGTATATTTGAATGCATTGGAAAGAAAATTGTTTAAGATTTGCTTGATTCTTATCTCATCGCCTATTAGATGTGTCGGCATTTCCTTGTTTACATGTAAAGAAAACTCAATTTGCTTGCTACCCACATACATGAGGTTAAGCTGTACAGTGTCCACAATCATGCTGGCGACTTCGTATTCGGCGGGCGTGATTTCTATTTTGCCCGCTTCTACTTTAGAAAGGTCGAGGATGTCGTTGATAATAGAAAGTAACAAGCTCGAAGAATTGTAAATACGCGAAAACGCCTCCTCAGTCTCGGGAGGATGTGAGTCTTTTCTTAGCTGGAGTTCTGTTATGCCCATCACGGAGTTCATCGGGGTGCGTATTTCGTGGCTCATACGCGCAAGAAAACGTGTCTTTGCTTTGTTTGCGCGCTTTTCGCGCTTGTTGGCTTCTTTCAGCTTTGCCATTGTTTCCTCTAGCTTATGTTGTTCTCTCATGTCCTTGATAAATGAAACAATATGGATTTCGTCCATCCAATTAAAACGCATAAGCACTACTTCACAAGGGATGATTTCTCCACATTTCTTCTGATATGTCCATTCAAAATGGGTGTATCCCTTTTCTATCGTGTTTTGGCGATGCCGGCGAGCCTTTTCTCTGGAATTACTGCCGTCGGGTTGCGTTTCGGGCCAAAATGTAAAATATTTTGTCTTGTATTCATCTATATCAGCGGACTCAAACAGGCGCAGAGCCTCTTTGTTGCACTCCACTACCTCTACAGTGTTATTTGTTATTGTTGTCACTATAGGCATGATATTTATTAGGTTTCTCATTTCTCTCTCTGACGATGTTTTTTCTTTAAGCGCGAGAGAAAGATTGTTTTTAATGTAATATACACAGTTGTCGTGATGATTTATGCCTAATGATATGGCCTCTGCCATGTCACGGCAAGTTTTGTATCCACAGGCGGCACAGTCTACATGTTGCGCATCATCAGAGAGCTTTAATAGCTTTTCTCTAAAAATATTCTCTATTTTTGCTTGTGGGATAATCGTTTTTGGAGATTTATCTTCTTCGTATATGCATTTAAAGTCGTCGATATTTAGGTGCGAAAGGTGTTTGTCTAATGCGTCACGCCTTTCTTTTGGGGTTTGCGGTGCATTTTCGTGCTTTTTCCTGCGTGCGTGCAGGGCATTGTATGCTATGTCTGTACGAAACACTTCATGGATTTCTGTACCCGTGCCTTGGCAACATCCGTATTTGCAGTTTAAAACATCTATGAGCATGGGCATATGCTTGTTATCCGCTTTTTTATCCGCCTCAAAGCTTGACAAAAACTCATATGCCCTACGTTCGCCCTCTACTTGCATGATGACAGCCTCGTTGCCCATATAGTATTCCAAATGTTCTTTTAGCCCTCCCGGCCCGGAAAAAGATGCAGAGGTAACAAACTCATCGTCCAACTCCACAGCATTTGCGATGTCGTCACGTTTGAGATGCTCCATCATTCCTCTGAATGTAACGCTGTATTTTATATTGCCTGCATTTGCGGGGCGTTGTATTTCCATTTTTTTTGCGATGCATGGGCCGAGGAATACCAAGTCATCAGTGACATTTTTATATTTTTTAAGATAGATAGCGGTACACATCATGGGGCTGTGTATCGGCATCAAATCCTGTATCAGGTATGGCTGATGTTTTTCTATGTGTCTCACAATCGAAGGGCAAGGCTGTGAAATATAGCCTTTTTTATCGCCCTGCAAACAGCGCAAATAACCCCACATCGCAATATCAATGCCGATACTCACGGGGTAAAAATTCTTTACACCAAGATTTTTGAGATGACCCAAGATTTTCTTATAGTCAGGATAGTTTAGAAAGAAAGAGGGAGCTATTAAGACCGAAATGCTTTTTCCGCTGGCTAATCCTGAAAAAAACTCTTCTGTATCATCTCTGAACTTTCGCGCATCGTGGACACATGTCACCATACATGTGCCACACAGTATGCATTCATTATCATCAACGGATATTTTATATTTGCCTTCAAAAGGCACAGATACATTTGACCTAAGTACAGGGCATTCGTGGATGCATTTGTTACAGTCTATACATCCCTTGACATCTGTGTAGATTAGCCCCTTGTTGTAGTCTTTTATTTCTAACATCTTGATTGCCCCCGCGCTAAACCAAAAATCATTTACATTTCATTGTAACACATTTTCACTTTAAACGTAAATTTTTGCTTTTTTGAGGGCATGTTTTATACTTTTACCGACGATGATGACTGCTATTATTTTTAAAATTTCGAATGGCATAAATGGTAAAACTACTGCAAAAAACGACGATTGCAAGCTGTTTTGTGTGAAAATTGCAAACCACACCATCCCCATGGAAAGGTTTGCAATCATACCTGCAAAAAGACCAAAGACAGGCAACTTGGCTGCCAAAAATGACATAATCGGAAAAGCCCAAATAAATCCGCCCGTCGCCCCAAAAACAACCCCAAGCCCGCCTCTGAAATTTGAAAACACAGGAACACCCACCGAGCCGAGCAGGATGTAAATAAAAACAGCCGCCACACCTTTTTTTGTACCAAGGATAGTCCCGGACAAAAAAACAGCAAATGTTTGCAGTGTAAACGGCACAGCAAAAATAGTAATACTCGTCCATGCACAAACGATTATGAGCGCGACAAAAATACCGATAAAGCATAACTCCCTTGTTGTATACATGAAAATACCCCCTGCATTTTTTAGGAGTATATGTGAACAAAACCGTATCGTCAACCATTGAGATGCCAAAGGTTTACATTAATCTTTAATATTTTACTTGCATTTTACATAAATACATCGCATAATTTGTATGTTTTTTGCATTTTAAGCTGATTTCAGGAGGCGGATTACAATTTTTGCTATTATATTTGGATTATTAGGCGGGCTTGCACTATTTTTATATGGCTTGCACACAATGGGAAGCGGATTGCAAGAGATGGCGGGGAAAAAGGCAAATAGGGTACTTGAGGTTCTTACATCGGTACCCATAGTCGGAATGCTCGTCGGTACGGTCGTCACCATCGTCGTACAAAGCTCAACGCTTGTGACAGTAATGGTCGTGAGCCTTGTAAACTCCACAATGCTAAACCTAAAACAAGCCGCCTCTGTTATCATGGGTGCCAATATCGGCACCACATTAACGGCGCAGCTGGTTGCCTTTAGAATCACGGACATCTGGGTGTATTGCGCGGCTCTGGGCTTTATTCTGTATTTTTTTGTTAAGCGAAAAAGCATAAAGACAACGGGGTTAGTGTTTTTTGCTTTTTCCATGCTCTTGCTGGGGCTATCATTGATGTCGGACGCTATGAGGCCATTGCGCGAAGAGCCTATGTTTTTGAATTTGATTAGCAATTTTAGTGATAACAGAATTTTAGCAATGCTTGTCGGACTTGTTTTTACGGCGGTTGTGCAGTCATCTACGGCAGTCACCGGTGTCATTGTTGCTATGACGATGGAGGATTTGATTCCGCTAAGTGCCGCATTGCCGCTGATTATAGGCACCAATATCGGCACATGTTTTACCGCTGTTTTGGCTTCTATTGGTGGGTCTACAGCCGCAAAACGTGCAGCCGCTATACATGTTATTTTTAACACCACCGGTGCGATTATTTTTCTTGTGTTTCTGCCGCAATTCGAAGCGGCTGTTTTATTTATTTCGCCCGAGTATGACGTTCCGCGCCAAGCGGCCAACGCACACACTCTGTTTAGCGTGATTTCCACCGCAATGTTTTTACCACTGGTCGGATTGCTTGTTAAAGCCGTGACACTTATGATTCCCGAAAGAAAAGCAGAAACAGAGTCCATAACTATGTATCTCGACAAAAAAATGTTGAGCAATCCAAACATGGCAATCACATTGGCACAAAAAGAACTTGTACGTATGGCAGAAATGGCCGGCGAAAACGTATCCCTTGCAATAGAAGGCTTCGTAGGTCAAAAAAAGAAAAAACTTAAACAGCTCAAAAAGCAGGAGAAGAAAGTAGATAAGCTCGAAAAAGAAATAGTAAGCTACCTCGCCTCCGCATCGCAGACGAGTATGGGTCGACATATGTCCATACGCCATGCGGGTCTCCTGCACGCCGCAAACGACATAGAGCGCGTGAGCGACCATGCCATAAACATCGCAAAGCTAGCGGAGAATGTAATCGAAGAAAAAATCGAGTTTCCGCGTGAGGCGATTAAAGAAATCAAAGACATCTTCCAGCCCGTATCAGAAATATTTGCCACCGCCGTAAAATCCGTAAGCGAAAACGACACAAAATTAATACCACAAATCAAAGCTCTAGAGGCCCTCATAGATAAAAAGGAAAAAGAAATGCGTGCCGCGCATATGAAACGCATAGCCAACGGTGAAATCAGCGCGGAAGGCGGCATCATCTATCTCGACATACTAAGCAACTTTGAGAGAATCGGCGACCACGCCATGAATATTTCTCATCTGCCACAAGGCAAATTATAATTTGCAGTTATTAAACTTTGCAAAACGAGCCAGACATTTTTCTATTTCCTTCTTTATTTTTGCGTTTGGCTTTACATCGTCCTCATACCAAATATTTTTTACTTTTAGCATATCTTTTTCTGCCACAACTTCTATTCTGCCTATAAATCGGTCGCCCATTAGTATGGGCAGTACATAGTGACCATATTTTCGTTTTGCCGCGGGGATGTATATTTCCCATGTGTAATCGAAGCCGAATATGGCCTTGATTATTTTTCTGTCCCACATGAAACAATCCAAAGGGGCAATAAACTCACATCGCGAACTAGAGTCAAAGTCACTGCTTTGTACGGACTCCAGGATGGGTAGGTCTCCGGAGCGGCAGTACAGGGTTTTGCCTTCTACAGTGACGGCTGTGATTTTGCCTTCTTTTTGCAGGTCTGCAAAAAGCATTTTGCGTACATCGGATTTGATTTGCCAAATTGTATTCGAAAACTGCGGCCACAAAAGCCCTACCGCGCCTACATATCGCAACAAACGCCATTTTAGATAGTCTGTTTCGTCCGTGATAGGCTCTGCTGAGGTCAGTATGTTTTGCGGAATATGTCTTTCCGCTAGGTCATAAAATTTGCGCGTGCCTTTTTTATGGTGGATGACTACATCACCCGAACCATATAATTGTTCCAACACAGACGCAGAAAGATTTTTCCCGCTACTCCACACAATATAAGCCCGCCACTGAAAATCGCTGTCTAGCTTTATATCATCAGGACAGACCACGCCATTTTCTTTTATAAAAGTCAATGTCTGCGCCATTAAAGCTTCCAACTCGGGATGTGCCGCGGCACGTAAACGTGCCGCTTCTCGGCTCCTTTTAAAATAAGGCCAGTCCTCCGTGCGTATGATTGCCGTGTTTTTGTCGGGATAATCCAGCAACATCCTATCCTCATACAGCAAGGAGTACAGCATTTCTTTTGTAAAATCCTTGACACGCGATTGCAGTGTTAGCTCTGCATTTCTCCCACATATATTAATCGGGTCATACTGGATACAGCCCGCTTGGCCAACAAAGTCCATCACACCCTGCTTGCCAAAAAATTTGTGTTCTCCGATTAGTCCATGTTTTACAAGGAGGAAATGTCGCGCCTGTTGGTTTGTTATTTTCATAGGCTAATTCTTATCATGTTCCATGATAATGGCTTTAGGGTTGCGGCTAGTGTATCGCTGTTGATTTTTGCGTTGTCAGAAGGCTTTGGGGCTATAGGGCAAGCCTGTTTTGTATTTATTTGTTTTATGTCATGGCCGCTTATTTCAGAAAACTCAATAATTTCTACAGGTGCAAATCCTTGTAGCTCTACGGAGAAATCCATGTTTTCCTCCGAACGGTTTACAGCAAAAACTACGATTTCGTCATCATTATGAACCGCTACAGACTCTACGAAGGGTACGTCGTTAAACTCTTCGCAGTCATAGGTTGGCACGTCCAGATTGTGACGCAACACTATTCCATGTCCGTAGTGTGCCGCATGTTTAAATGGATAAAACGTAGCCTGCCGCCACGCTTCACCGCCTTTTTCGGTCATGATGGGAGCGATTACATTTACAAGCTGGGCAAGGCAAGCGATTTTTACACGGTCGCTGTTTTTTATTAATGTAATCATCAAGCAACCCAGCAAAAGTGCGTCCTCAAAATTATATATATCCTCAAGTATCGGAGGAGCATGTTGCCATGGCTCATTTTTTTTGTCTACCTCCAACGAGTGATACCATATATTCCACTCATCAAAGGACAGGTACATTGTCTTGTCGCTTTTCTTTTTTGCTTTGATGTAGTCGCATATTGCAGTTACACTTTTTATAAATCTATCCATTCCTACAGATTTTGCCAAATAGTTGGGCAGATTATTTTTTTGGTTGCCGTAGTAGCTATGCAATGACAAATAATCTACATGGTCGTATGTGTGTTCCAACACAGTCGCTTCCCACTCGGCAAATGTCGGCATTTCTACAAAGGAACTGCCACATACCACAAGCTCTATATCAGGGTCTACAAGCTTCATCACCTTTGCAGTTTCGGCAGCAAGGCGACCATATTCTTCTGCTGTTTTCATCCCTATTTGCCACGGGCCGTCCATCTCATTGCCGAGGCACCATGTTTTAATTTTAAAGGGAGCCTCCAAACCATTTTCGCGCCTCATGTCACTATAGTATGAGCCTGATGGGTGATTGCAATATTCCACGAGGTTTCGGGCTTCGTCCACGCCGCGTGTACCCAAGTTAACCGCCATGTTTACCTCTGCGTTTACTTCCTTCGCCCATGACAAAAATTCATGCAAACCTACCTCGTTTGTTTCTACGGTTTTCCATGCAAGGTCGAGCTTTTTGGGTCGGTTTTTTCCTACCCCATCCTCCCAGTTATATCCTGACAAAAAATTGCCGCCCGGATAACGTATGAGCGGAACCTTTAGCTCTCGTACAAGCTCTTTTACATCCTCACGAAAACCCTTAGCATCAGCTGTCGCGTGGCCCGGCTCATAAATGCCGGAGTACACCGCACGCCCCATATGCTCAAGAAAAGACCCATATACACGCGGGTCTATCTCGCTTACCGTGAAATTTTTGTTTACCGTCATTTTCGCCTTCAAATCAATCATCTCCCTAAAAAATATACATCATGTTGGGTTTAGTCCACTTGCTTTAACGCCAATGCCAGCACACCTGCGGGGATGGCTGCCACGGCTTTTTCTGCGTCTGATTTTTTCACCTCCAATTTTGGCTTGATTTTTCTTTCGCCACCACCATTATCGTAGGTTAGCAGGAGTCGGTCATATTCCTCATCCTTTTCCACTCGCAAAAAACAAATTGGGTCTTTGTCCGGATGCTTTTTTCGCAGTTCGCGTTGATATGCCTTTATTTCACGGCTGTCAATGTCTCCCTCGTTCATGACGGCAATTACTACGCCGCCTTCGAGTACGCCTTCCACGATTTTGCATGAGTATGCCACCAGACCACGCGAGCCAAAATTTTGATGCATCTGTGTTATTGTCAAATATTTTTGCGGCGCAGTTACCGTTTTATAGCTCTTTTTTCCACTCATCACCTACCCCCTCTCGCAACAACCTCCTGTACTCGCCCCATTTTATATACCTCCCACCCATTTTTTCAAGATGTGGAGTATGGAATTGGCAATCCACAAAAACAAAGTCATTTTTGCACAAGTCAATAAGAGCAAGCTTTGACGCATTATCTGCATCAGAAAACATACTTTCTCCAAAAAAACACCGCCCCAGCAATACTCCATATAGCCCGCCCACCAGTTTATCTTCTTTATAAACACCAACACTCATTGCATATCCATTTTCAAAAAGGGCGTTATAAGCCTCTTCCATATCGTCAGACAGCCATGTCCCACCCTCTCTTCGCGCCCTGCAACCTTTCACCACGCCCGCAAAATCGAAATTTATCCTTGTGTACAACCCGCTTTTGGGGATTGCTTTTTTCATACTGCGCGACACATGGATTTCTTTAGGAAAAATAACAAACCGCTCATGCGGACTCCACCACAAAATTTCTTCTCCGGGATTAAACCATGGAAAAATCCCGTTTTGATATGCACTCAAAAGCCTCGGCATACTCAAATCACCGCCATATGCCAAAAGCCCATCACTATCCGCGAGAGCAGTAGGCGGGAAAACATAAGAGCATTTTGTCAATTTGAAAACAGCCATAAAAACCTCCTCTATTGCCGAGTACAGGTTTATTATAATATACTATAACAAAATACTAAATGGCTCTAGGCCAAGCGGAGGCAATCATGGAAAAAACCTTAGAAAAAATTGTAGCACTGGCAAAAAACCGCGGATTTGTATTCCCGGGTTCCGAAATCTACGGCGGACTTGCAAACACATGGGACTACGGCCCATTGGGTGCCGAATTAAAAAACAATGTAAAAAAAGCATGGTGGAAAAAATTTATACAAGAAAGCCCTCATAACGTAGGTGTGGACTGCGCATTGCTGATGAATCCGCAGGTATGGGTAGCATCAGGGCATGTGGGAGGATTTAACGACCCACTGCTAGACTGCAAAGCCTGCAAAGAACGCTTTCGCGCAGACAAACTCATCGAGGACTATATGTCTGACAATAAAATCGAAAATGAAACCCCCGACGGCTGGTCAAACGAAAAAATGAAATCTTATATTGACGAAAAATCTATCCCTTGCCCAAAATGCGTAAAGCGCGACTTTACAGATATTCGACAGTTTAACCTAATGTTCAAAACATTTGTGGGTACGACGGAGGATAAACAAACCGAGGTTTTCTTGCGCCCCGAGACTGCACAGGGTATATTTGTAAACTTCAAAAACGTACAGCGCACATCACGACGCAAGATTCCGTTTGGTATCGGACAGGCGGGGCATTCATTCAGAAACGAAATCACCCCCGGTCGTTTTACCTTTCGCACATTGGAATTTGAACAGCTTGAGCTGGAGTTTTTCTGCGAGCCGGGTACGGACGACGAATGGTTTGTTTACTGGAGACAATTTTGCATCGACTGGTTGCACAATCTGGGAATGCCGCCCGAATCCCTAAAAATCCGCGACCACGGCCCCGAAGAGCTTTCGTTTTATTCCAAAGGTACGACTGATATTGAGTATCTCTTCCCATTCGGATGGGGCGAGCTTTGGGGTATTGCTAACCGTACAGATTACGACCTAAAACAGCATATGGAGCATAGCGGCGAAGACATGCATTATATTGACACAAACGACAATACAAAACGCTACATCCCATACTGCGTAGAGCCATCACTCGGTCTCACTCGTATGACACTCGCCTTCCTCTGCGAAGCCTATGACGAAGAAGAACTTGGCACGCCCGAAAAACCCGACACACGGACGGTACTACGCTTCCATCCCATACTCGCACCAGTGAAGGCCGCTATATTGCCACTATCCAAAAAATTATCGGAAGCAAGCGAAAAAATATATCAAGAGCTGTCAAAAAGTTTCAACTGCGACTTTGACGACACAGGCTCTATCGGCAAACGCTATCGCCGCCAAGACGAAATCGGCACACCGTTTTGCATAACCTACGATTTCGAAAGCGAAAATGACAAAGCCGTCACCATCCGTCACCGCGACTCCATGGAGCAAGAACGTGTAGCCATATCAGACCTAACAGCCTATATCACAGAGAGGTTGGCGTATTAAAACGAATCTCCGTTAGCCGCCCAGCCTCTTGGAAGCCAAGCGACTTATACAACCCATTTGCGATTATGTTGTCACAAGATGTGTACAACACCGGCAGTTGCGCATTCTCACGCGCCTTTGATGCAAGTGCCGCCACTATAGCTCTTCCATACCCCTTGCCCCTAAAAGCAGGGGCTACATAAACCAAATTAATACGACATGTCTCCCCCATCCCCGACAAAACACCCATTGCCACAGGCACGAAATTTTCGATGTTCCACGTATATAATTGCATGGATGATTCACTTTTATTGTCTTGCCGCGTTAGGTTTTGCGACAAGGATGAATGCAAAGTCTCTACATAAAATGCCTTTAGCCATTCCAACACAATAGGCATATCTCGTGCAACAGCCGTCCTTAGCCCCCTCTGCTCCTCTGCCCCAATCACCACATCCTTAGGCAAAAAATATGCGAGCATTTCCTTCTCCGTATATGAAGTGTTTTTTGCAAAAGAATACATCTGTGCACAAGTTTGAGCAATATCCTCTTCGGCGACGATTCCAACAAGTGTCTCATTTTTTTGCAGAAAAAAATTATGTAAAAAATCATTAAAAAAAAGCCGCACATCAGTTTTACTTCTATCTTGTGCGAGCCATACCCACAACAAGGCCTCCGGGCTAAATATTGCCAACCCGCCATTTTTATATGCCTCATGTCTATGCTCAAGCATATCGTAACACATACTGTACAATATACGATTGTTCATTAGCCCCTCGATAAACGTAATATCGCCTCAGGGATTCTGTCGAGAGGATATTCGCGCTCTACCGCGCCAAGCTCCATGGCGGCCTTGGGCATTCCGTATACCACGCAGGTTGCCTCATCTTGACCAATTGTTTTTGCACCCGCCATCTTCATATGCATAAGCCCCTTAGCACCATCATTGCCCATACCTGTCAAAACAACACCTACGGAGTTTTTGCCCATGATTTTTGCCACAGACTCAAACAAAATATCTGCGGCCGGCATCACACCATGGATACGAGTACCCACATAGCACTCCACAGCCAACTTGCCCTGCTGTTGCACAATACGCATATGCCTGTCTGCCGGCGCAATAAGCATACGCCCACGCATGAGGAAATCGCCTGATTGCGCCTCACGGATTTCTTGCGGGTACAGCGCGTTTAGCCTGTCCGCAAACAGCTTAGTAAACCCACTTGGCATATGTTGCACAACAACCATCGGCGGGATGTCGGGAGGCATACGTTTGAGCAAATCCTCCAGTGCATTTGTACCACCTGTGGATGAGCCGATTGCTATGATTTTTTGCCTATCGTTTGTGCCTACCATTTTGACGAGGTCACGCATGTTTGGTGGCTTTTGTCGCGTCACCATTGTACTGACCTGGTCTGTGACCGTGGATACAAATCTGGTGGTAGTGATGGGGGTAAATACAGCAGGTTTTTGTAAAAACACATCATTGCCCGACTGCGGCAGTAAAGAATACTTGCCGCTACTTAGTGAGGTATAGATTATATACACAGTGTTTCTGCTTTGGATGGACTTTGTCCAAGTATGGTTTGGCGGAAATTCATCCATATCCCATATTATGATGTTTGTGCTATTTCTATTTAACTTGTTTTCGGCATCCATTGGGCGCGGAACAGAGACTATCGACTCAATATAAGGCTTTCTTTCCAGCCCGCTTTTGACTGCCGCGATTAAATCTTGTTGGCTTGCTGCAATAATTAATCTGGCTCCGTCCGGCATACGCTTCCACCTACCCTTTATGTTTAGCAAGTACAGCGGCCAACATCCCAATACCTTTTGAAATGTCGTCCGGTGAAACATTTGCGTAACTCAATCGAAAATATTGCGTTTGCTCACGCGAAAAATACAACTGCCCCGGCGAAACGATGACCCCTGCAGTATCGGGCAGTTCTCCGTTATTAAGCTTTAGCCATAGGCCGATGCCGCCTTCGGACTTCGAAAATAATGTGCAAAACGGCGACAGGAATGTCTCTGCCGCGGCTACTGCTTTTTTGTACTTTTGGGCATAGGCGGCGCGGATGGCATCGCAGTGTTTTTCGTAGTCAAAATTTCTAAAATAGAAGTCGAGCCCACGCTGTATGTAGCCCGAAGCCCCACCCGCTTGGATGCTTTGTCGTTTTGGGCAAACCATATAACCCAACATGCCTGCTGCAAAAACCCTTTCGAAGGACTTAATATACAGTACTCTGTCATCATTGTCCATAGTTATCATCGGCGTAGGTTTTTGCTTATAATAAAAATCACTGTAACTGTCTGCTTCTATTATATACGCATTATATTTATGCGCAAGTTGTAAAATGTAAGTTTTATCTTTATTAGTATAGCATATATTTGTCGGTGTCTGGTATGTTGGCATCAAAAAAAATATTTTCGGACGATGTTTTTTTGCAAATTCAGTTAATTTATCCAGGTCTATGCCGTTTATATCAATGGGTACTTCAAATATTTTAGCACCACGCTGTAAAAACGTGGCTCTTGCTGTCGGAGATGTTGGTGACTCTAAGATTACAGCATCACCCGGGCTTATCAGGGTATCCAAAATAACATTTAACCCATGGTTTATGTTAGAAATTATTTGAATGTTTCCAGAGAGGTTATGCATCTGCGAGATTACGTCAATCAGCGGTGCAAATCCATCAGTGTATCCAAAAGCACTCGCGCCATCACGTGCGACTACCGCTTCGAATGATTTCTGAAATTCATTTTTAGGAAATAACTCTGGGTCTGAAGAACTATCTGCAAAGTTTATGTACCCTTGCGTTATCGTCGGTACAAATACAGGCTTTGGGAGCGAGTTTACGTATATTCCGCTACCTTGGATTGAATAAACTACCTGCTTTTTTTCTAAATATTTGTACGCGCTTACCACTGTCGCGTTGTTAATGCTAAACTCTGTAGCGAGGGCGCGAATGGTGGGCATTTTTGTGTTAGGCAAAAACTCGCCCGCATTTATTTTTTTTATAAGCTCATCTGCAAGTTGTTTGTATAAAGGAATTTTGTTGTTTTTGCTAATCATATATCCGCGAAAAAAACTTGACTGATTGTAGCGGGTAGCTGTGCCGCATCAGGAAAAAAATAGTTGCGTACACCGACATAACCCAATGTACCCGGCATAGTAAATGTTTGTACACTCTCTGTAGTCACATTAGGAATAAACGGAATATAACGCACTGCGTATAGTCCCGCATTTGTACGCACATAGTTCAAAAAAATCCTTAGCATTTCCATTGGGTCGTTTAGCAATGCCTCTCGTGTTGTAGCTTGTTGTATTAACTGGGTCATAAACTCCTTCTGCATTTCGTTGCGCTGGAGGTCGCCCATCGGCCATTGTCGATAGCGCACCACACCTTCTGCGAGGTTTCCATCGAGCAACTGATGTCCTGCGGGTACGTCTATGACAAGAGGGGGTGTTGCCGTAGGGTCTGTATAAAACAGACGACGCGGGATGGTCATATAAACCCCGCCGATTGCATCTACAACAGCTCTAAAAGCCTCTAGTTCCACTTCCACATAAAAGTCAAAATCTATACCCAGCATTTCTTCTATCTGCGCTTTCATGTAATAAATACCATGCAATCGTCCGCCATGAGGGCGCATTTCAGTAATTTTTAATGTCTGCGGAGGCGAAAATCCATCATCGCGCATTTGTGTGAGCCTATGTTGCGGAATCCGTACAAACATATCACGCGGGATACTCATCAGATGTATATCGCCGCTGTCACGATAGAATGTACCCACCATAAGAGCATCTGCAAGCAAATTTTCGTCAAGGCCAATAAACAGAAAGTTGGTACGGGCGGGCGGGCGCAAAAGCGTCCCATCATCGTCCTCATGCCCTTCCGGCAGATTGAGTTCTACAGACAAATAGTCATCGCTGTCATCCTCAGATATGGGGTGTTCTGATTGCTCGGTCGGGAGTCCGCCATCATTAAGCATAAGTAACACTGCTGTAGTCCCAATTGCTAAAAACAAAGCCACCACGGCAATCGAACCCGCAACCAAGAAAAATCTTTTAATTGCAAGTATATGTTTGGTAGCCCATGCCATGGCAGCTTTTATGTGTTCTATTATAATCATCTCCAAAAAGAAGTTACGCTTTAGTATATCCCTAATTTTCATAACAATCAACGAAATTATCATATCCGTTTTTGAAAATCGTATCAAAATCCTCTTTTGTGGGAGAATTTAATGTTGTCGGGTAGGCAACAGAAATTTTATGATAGCGACCTCTCCTTTTACGTACCACATTTGTGAAAAAATCTCGTGTGCGTATGGCATCGATTTGGGCAGAAGAAATTTCTATCAAACGTTGCAGATTTTTTGTAGGCCGCCCGCGAGATTGGTAATCAAGAGGCGCAGAGGCGTTACTTACGACCAAATAATTAATTTGGTCGTCCAGCCCGCCGCCTATCTTGTGCAAGGCATCGAGTCCGAGGTTATCATAAACCCCACCATCCCAGAGGGTGTATTTTTGCATAACATCTACATCATGTCCACCAAATTTTTCTGACGTAAAGCGCAGACCCGATGTCTCCAGTTCATACGGACCGACAAAAACCGGAAAAGCTGCCGAAGCCGCCACCACGTGAGAAATCAGGAGGTTTGGCTTTTGCACATATCCTATTTTTGGGTCGCCCATATAGTCTTTGCGAAAACGAAAACGGCTACCTGTTTCAAAGGTGGTACAATTTACTTCCCAAAAAGGAAAGGGTGGCAAATCTTGCAAACTCCCTGTGATTCCCCACATACTTTCCAGCATTTTTGCAAGCATCTCTACGCGATTATTCCAATAACTCGGCGAAAATGGCAGACGTATCAATGCCGCCCGCTGAATATTTTCTTCTAAAATAAGATGACGCATTGTCGGCAAAGCTTTTTGTAAAAATTCCAAAGTACTCGGCCAGCGATTACCGTTTACAGCAAAAATGAGTGCGATACAAAGACTTGCCCCCGATACCGAAGATATGCTGGTAATTTTAGAAAAAATCCCCGATTCTGCCATACGTGCCAGCATCCCGAGGTGGTAAACGGCTGCTCTGATGCCACCGCCGGATAGTGCGAGACCCAGTCGCATTGATTTTTCCATATAAATACCCCCTCACGTTGCCATTGTATGCAAATGGCGATGAGGGGGTGTTTATTAGCCTAAATATCTATCTGCTGCCGCTCTATGCTCAGTATATGTCCGAGAAAAGTGATGTTCTCCCGTTTCCTCATTCCTGAGTACAAAAAAGAGATAGTCCGTCCCCGCCGGCCAAAGCGCGGCACGCAACGCCCGCAAGCCCGGATTAGAAATAGGCCCTATCGGCAGTCCGTCATGACGATAGGTGTTATGCCGCGAGTGTGCATATCTGTCAATATCGGCGATTAAAAGATGAAGCGGAGGGTCTTCCATCGCATATTTTACAGTGGAGCACATCTCTAACCGCATATTAATGGCCAGTCGATTGTGTATTACCTGTGAGACCATAGGAAATTCTTCACGCACACGAGTTTCGGCCTCCACTATTGAGGCCATGATGACGACCTCATCTATCGTCATCCCCATCTCTTCGGCACGGTCGCGCAATGTCTCGTCAAACTGATTTTCGAAGTTGTTGAGCATACGCATGATGATGTCAGCAGGACTTGGGTTTACAGGAATCTGATAAGTGTCGGGAAAAAGATAGCCCTCCAAACGATTTGGACGGTCCATCGGCACGTCTAACAAAAAGGCAAATGGAAAAGGCCCATATTGTGCCACAAAAATAAATTCTTCAGCAGGAAAGAACTCGCGTTCCTCAAAATATGCCGCCATGTCACGTATGGTTTGCCCTTCAAGTATACGAATCACCTCATGAGGAGCGACTTCCGCGGGGCGCGCACGCAAGGCGCGGTTAAGCTCGACATTATTCATATTCAAATTAAGCGTATATGTGCCTGCTCTAAAATCGCTACTGCTCCCACGCAAAAACAATTCCAGCTGAAACAGCATCCGATTTGGTATAATCCCCTCTTCCTCTAATCTGCGGGCCATTTCCGTAGTAGAAATATCCTCGGGGACATAAAACTCGACAATATAATTCGGTCCGACATATACCATCTCTTCTGCAATATCGCCACCAAAGCCAAACCCCCAGTTGAACGCACTAATCACAAGAAATGCCAACAATGCCATAATCGCCAGATTAAATGCCATACCAGCGAGATACATAAGAAAATTTACAGTTTTGTCTGCCTTCATACTTGCAACTCCTCCCACTTATCAAAAAGCTCCGTTATCATTGCCTCTAGCCTTGTCTTTTCCCCGAAAACAGCCTGTGCTTTTTTTGCATCTCGACTTATTTCGTCATCGTCGAGTCTTTCTTCGCATTCGGAGACTTTTTCTTCCAAGCCTGCTATTTCTTCCTCTATTTTTGCTATACGCGATTTGATTTTTCGTGCTTGTGCATCCGATTCTTTTTTGCGGAGATACTCATCCTTCGACGAAGATTCAGCGACTACAGGCTCATGGATTGCGGGTGTGGATTTTTTTTCTACGTAGTAATCGTAGTTGCCTTCATACTCCGCGATACCATTTTCGGTGAGTTCCATTACTTTTGTTGCAGTGTTGTTTATAAAATATCTGTCATGTGAAATATACACCACCGTGCCACTAAAGTCACGCAAAGCATCCTCCAGTATTTCCTTTGAAAAAATATCCAGATGATTAGTCGGCTCGTCCAACACCAAAAAGTTTGCCCCTGCGAGCATAATTTTAGACAACTGCACCCGGCCAAGCTCTCCACCCGAAAGTGCGGAAATAGGCTTAAACACATCGTCACCAACAAACATAAAAGCCGCAAGAGTAGTGCGGATTTCTGCCTGACCAAGCCTCGGATATGTATCCGCAATTTCCTGAAAAATCGTCTTTTTTTTGGATTCACCGTCAAATGCATGAGACTGGTCATAATATCCAACACGTACATTTACACCCTCACGCACCCTACCGCCAAGTGGAGCAAGCGAGTTAACAAGGATTTTAAGTAGCGTAGTTTTGCCGATGCCGTTAGCTCCGATAAGCGCGACTCTGTCTCCCTTTCTTACCTCAAAGCATACATCAGAAAAAAGCGTCTTTCCGTCAAAGCCCATAGAAAGCCCCTCTGCAAAGAGCACATCATTACCAGAGTTTATACTTGGCTTTAAACGCAAACGCATACTTGCCGGGTCTTGCGTGGGAGCGTCTACACGCTCAATTTTTGCCAATAACTTTTCGCGGCTTTTTGCACGGATGATAGCTGCTTCTGTACGGAATGAGCGTATGGTTTTTATGGCAGACTCATGATGCCTTATTTCCTTTTGCTGTTCTTTAAAAGCTTTTTCTGTCAACGCACGATTTGTAGCCTTTTCGGTCACAAAATACGTATAATTCCCATTGTATACTATGGATTTTTTGTTTTCAATTTCAATCGTCTTTGTCACTATTTTGTCCATAAAATACCTGTCATGCGAAATCAGCAAAACCGCGCCATCAAAATTTTTCAAATAATCCTCCAGCCACGCTACACTGTCTATATCAAGGTGGTTGGTCGGCTCGTCCAACAAAAGAAGGTCGCTTTTTTCTAACAAAAGTCGCCCCAAAAGTGCGCGTGTTCGTTGACCACCCGACAGAGTATCAAACGACTGCCCCCACTGCCCCTCATCAAATCCAAGCCCACGCAGTACGCCTTTTAGGCGGCTTTCCATCTCGTAGCCACCCTCATCTTTAAATTTATTTATTAAATTGTCATATCGTGATAAATTTTCTTCCAACTCCTTACCTTCGAGGCTACCCATGTCTTTTTCCATCTCACGGATGTTTTTTTCCATATCCTTCAGCGGAATAAAAACAGCATCCAATGCATCGTAAAGACTTATCGACCCATCGACCGGTGTTTCCACAACTGTAGAGTTATTTAATTGCGGGAGATACCCCACCCTCATGCTCGATGATTTTGTAATCGCGCCACCGTCCGCCGCCCATTCCCCTGTAAGTAGCCGGAAAACCGATGTTTTCCCGGCTCCATTTACCCCCACGAGTGCCGCCTTTTCTTTTTCTTCTATGATAAAGGAAATATTTTGCAATATTTCCTCTGCTCCGATTGCTTTTTGTACGTCTTTTAGTTGTAACAACACGAGGTATCTTCCTTAATCTGTTGCAAATAATAACCCTATTGTACCACATGTTTTCGCCATATCTTACAAAAACAGCGAAAATCGTCCCATCAAAAAGTTTTCCAGTCCAAAGTTGGCTCCGCCTACCACCATAGAAAACGCCTCGGGATATTTATTTTTAAATACGATTCCGCCACCGGCATTTTTTACTCTGCCACTTTTTATTTCTATTGCGGTTAGTTTGTTTCGTTTTTGCAATACAAAATCCACTTCGTTTCCACGTTCGCGCCACCAAAATATTTTAAAATCCTCTTCCTTACTTCTGGCGAGAAGGCTCGCGCCTACGGCTGTTTCTACAAGCCAGCCGCGATAGGATTTGTTTTCCAGCAACCTTTTTCTTCCAGCACCCTCGGCATATGTCATTAGCGATGTGTCATATACCATAAACCGCGGCGTGCTTTTTCGGATTCGGATTAGTTCTCCCGAGTAATTTTGCAGTCCTGTCAATAAATTTACTTCATCTAACAACTCCAGGTAATGCGCAAGCGTGACGGTGTTGCCCGCATTTTGCAATTGCCCCAGCAACTTTGTGAGAGAAATCTCCTGCGCGCTATACCCCGAGCCATGCAAAAACAATGAACGCAGGAGTGCCGGTTTACGAATATCCTCCAACATCAGAATGTCTTGCGAAATAACAGGTTCTATAATGGAAGAACTCATATACTGCGCCCATCTTTTTTCGTCATTTTTTAGCGGCTGCGCCCCGGGATAGCCGCCAAAAAGCAAAAAGTCATCCAAGGTATAACCAAATGCCTGCCTGCATTCGTTATAATTCCAATGCGGTGAATGCAAAACCTCAAACCGACCCATCAGAGATTCTTCTGTGCGAGAAAAAAGCGTAGGCGACCCAGTCAAAATTACTTTTAGCGGAACACGATTGCGAGTATCCTCATCCCACAGCATTTTTACGATAGAAGGCCAGTCGCTTATTTTTTGTATTTCGTCTACAGCCAAGATTGCTTCGCCGTCTTTTGCCAAAGAGCGAGCCGTTTCCCATTCATTTCTAAGCCATTCTGCCCTTGCGAGGTTTTGCTCATCGGCACTTACATAGTGATTTTTTATGCCGCATTCTTCTAAAGTCTGCAAAACAGTCGTAGTTTTACCCGTCTGTCGCGGCCCTGTCATAATTTGTATAAACAGACGAGGCTCTGTAATTCTTTTAATAAGCCTCTCGGTTATTGTTCTCTTATACATCAGAACACCTCCATAATGAAACAATTTACTCATTATGCTTTACTATACACCGCAAAAATTAAAAAATCAATGAAAAAGCTAATGTTATTTTTTTGGGTGTCGATAACTCTGTTGACAATACTTAGCTTCTGGTGTAATTTACGCCTTAGGGGCAATAAATCTGGACAATGGAGGAACATTATGTCTAATATGGTAGTAAGAACAAACGTGTTCGCGCTCAATGCGCACAGGAACTTAACAAACGTAGGACTGCATCAAAGACAGGCAGCTCAAAGACTAAGCTCGGGCTTTAGAATCAACTCCGCAGCAGACGATGCCGCAGGTCTCGCAATCTCTGAGAGTATGCGCGCCCAAATCCGCGGTCTTGACCAAGCATCAATCAACGCCCAAGACGGCGTAGGCCTCATCCAAACAGCAGAAGGTGCAATGGCTACCGTTTCTGAAATGGTAATCCGTATCCGCGAACTGTTGGTACAAGCCGCAAACGATACCTATACAGTAGGACAACGCGGCATGATACAAACAGAAATCGACCAGCTCATGACAGAAATCAACGACGTTACATTCCGCACAGAATTTAACACTCGTACACTACTCGACGGCGGTCTCTCAGGCGGTGGCGGACAAACAAGCCCTGTATCTCTACAGTGGATGTTGTTCCAGCAAGCTCGCGTGGTAGGCGTAGCACAACCCGGTGCTGACAGACTGCAACCAAATGAAAGAACAGACCACAGTCTGCGCGGCGAAATTATCGGGCTTCAAGAAGAGCTAAACGACCTCATCGAGCGTATCGCATATCGCAAAATACAAGATGACAGCAGTGAACTTTCTCGAAATACTTTTGACATGAACTTTAGAACAAATTACGACATCAACAGCGGAAGTAGTAACGCTCCGCCTAATGGGCTTGATTCATTAGTTACTGCATTAGATAATCATTCCGGTCTTACAACTTCTGAAACACAAGAGCTACGCAGTATTGCAAACAGACTCAACAGCTCTGTACTAGGCGGTATCCGCGCAGCACAAGAAATTTATCAACTGGTTAACGACCAAATCCGCGCACTCGGTGGTGTAGCAGCCAGCAACCATGACGGCACAAATGTGTTTATTGGTGCAGCTACAGACCATTGGAACAACGGCACCATGGGTACGGTTGATGTTGATGCAAGCACTGTACGCAGTGCTATAGAGGGCATGTCTTCTAATGGTACCGGTACAGCAGACCCTGCTGGTGGAGGCAGTCCTTTTGACATTGCAATTTCTACTGCACTTGTCGGTGATCCACAAGGACTCCGGACATTATCTAACCTGCTGCGTGAAATGGTAGGACATGTAGACCGCGATGGAAACAGGGTCGCAGCCGGCTCAGACGGTATCGGTAGTACACTTAGTGCTTTGCCCCCAAATCTATTTTCGACATACGATGGCAACGGTGGCTTTACAGCTTCCAGTCTTACGCCACACAACTTTTTATCTGCTCTTGAACACCTCTTCGACAATGGCATGGGTGTACTAGGTACAGTAAACCTTGAGTCCAATGCAATGTGGTTCCAAATCGGACCAAACTCCATGCAGGGCATGATATTACAGCTAAAAGGTATGCACACAGGTATACTCGGTGGCGGTCGCGGCGACTTGGCGATGATGATAGACGTACGCGAAAATAGTGGTATACCGATTTCGCAACAACTCGATGACATTGACCGCGCAGAAGGTATCGTAAACCAACAACGCGCACAACTCGGTGCGGTACAAAACCGCCTTGAGTTTACACGTCAATCACTCGACATATCCAGCGAAAACCTATCTGCTGCAGAATCACGTATACGCGATACAGATATGGCACGCGAGATGATGAGATTTACACAAGCACAGGTGTTACAACAAGCAGGTATCTCCATGCTCGCACAAGCAAACCAATTGCCATCTTCAATCCTACAACTTCTTCAATAAACTCTCTCTTAAAACATGCAAAACCCCGACCTATGTCGGGGTTTTGTGTTATAATGCGCTCAAAAAAAGGAGGAATCATAAATGGCAATTTCAATAGAAATAAAAGAAAGGCACAAACTAGTGGGGGTCAAAGCGTTATGAAAAAATTTATGGACGAAAAATTTCTGTTGCACAGCGATACAGCGGTAGAAATTTATGATTCTATATGCGATTTGCCGGTTATTGATTATCATTGTCATCTCGACCCTGCGGCGATTGCCAACAATGCGCGTTTCCGTAGCATTACAGAAGTCTGGCTGGGTGGCGACCATTATAAATGGCGGCTAATGCGCCACAATGGTGTGCCTGAGTCGCATATCACAGGCGACGCACCCGACCACGAAAAATTTGTTGCGTTTTGTGCGACGATGGAGACGGCGATTGGTAATCCCGTATATCACTGGGCACATCTGGAGCTGAAAAAATATTTTGGGTACGAAGGCGATATAACCGCCGCAAATGCTGCTGAAATCTATGCACTGTGTAACAGCAAAATTGAGAAAGAGGATTTTAATGTACACAGCTTGCTAAAAGCCTGCCGTGTAGAGTGGCTGGCAACCACCGACGACCCAGCAGATGACCTAGAGTTTCATAGGCAAATCAAAGATGATAATGCCCCGGGCGTGCCAAAAGTATTGCCCACGTTCCGTCCGGGGGGTGCGCTGGAAATAGAAAAACCAACGTATCCCGAGTATCTGAAACGACTCGGAGTCGCAGCAAACAGAAACATAACGGACTGGGATAGTTTACGCGCCGCATTAGAAAATCGCTTGGATTTTTTTCATAATATGGGATGCTGTATTTCTGACCATAGCCTGGAGCCGCCCGTTTTTGTTGCGGGGGCTACCGATAGTGACGCTAACGAGGCAATAAAAAAAGCACTCTTTGGTGCTACGCTTTCCGAACGAGAAATAAATGCATACAAGACGCGACTCATGTCATGGCTCGGCGGGGAATATCACAAACGCGACTGGGTAATGCAAGTCCATATGGTGGTGCAACGAAATAACAATACACGTATGCTAAAATTGCTCGGGCCCGATACCGGTTTTGATTGTATGAGTGACCGTAGTTTCTCGTTGGCGTTGGCGCAAATGCTCGATGACATGGAACAGCGAGACGCATTGCCGCGCACGGTGCTTTACGCGCTTAACCCTTCTGCGGACGATATGCTCGCTACTATGATAGGCAACTTTGCGGGGCGCGGAATCCGCGGACGTATGCAATGGGGCAGTGCATGGTGGTTTAATGACAATATGCCCGGGATGAAAAAGCATCTGATTACACTCGCAAACCATGGACTTGTGTCAACATTTATCGGAATGCTCACAGACTCGCGCAGTTTTCTTTCCTATCCGAGGCATGAATATTTCCGCAGAATCATCTCACAGCAGATTGGAGAATGGGTGGAAAACGGAGAATTTCCGCGAGACATGGCTAGATTGCAAAAAATTGCCGGCAATCTTGCTTATTACAATGTGAAAAATTATTTTAGCGGCGTTTAGAGCTTTACCGGCATAGTGCCGACGGCCTTAGCCTTGCCTGCGAGTACATTAATCGTGTTTTTTACGGCGCGGTCTGTGTATTCGTAGGCGGCTATATGGCAGCCGGCATTTTTCATTTTCAAAATGTCATATGGAATACGAAGGGACACAAGTATTATTTTTTTATCCTTTAATGCGTCAAACAGCTCAATTTGGCCGGGGTTTACCATTGCACTGTAACAGCCATACAGTACCATGTCGTAAAGCTCCGCCGCTTTGATGACAGAGGCAATTTCGGCAGAAGAGGGATTTATACTTAGTTCGATATAGTCGTTGTCAAACTCGGCGGCGGCTTGTTTGCAAAAGGCATCCATTGTGGTGACTGTATCGTCTGCTATGCTCGTGCGTACAGGCGGCGGCGATATAATCAAGAATTTTTTGCCTGCAATAGGGAGCATGTCTCCCTGTGTTATTGTTATGCTTTTGGCAGAAATTTCGTCGGCCAGTGCTTCGTGGGTGGGATATATATTTTGCGGCTTTGGCGCAGGGTTGCCTATGCCATATTTTTTTTTGTAATGAAGGACACGCTCTACAGCTGCATCTATTTTTTCCATGGGAAGTTCTCCGCTAAGTGCCGCGGCTAACACGGTATTGTAACAGGCCTCTTGGATGTCCGGGTCGGCGTTTAGGCAAATGAGGTCTACACCCGCATTGAGTGCCATGACACATCCTTTTTCTGTTGTAAAATTGTCTTTTACCGCCTTCATTGTCATACAGTCGGTGATTACCAGACCCTCGAAGCCTAATTTTTTGCGCAAAAAGTCTGTTATTGTTTTTTTTGAAAGGGTGGCGGGTACGTCTTTTTCTATCGCCTTGAAGATGATATGTGCGGTCATCAAAGAGTCTACGCCGCCTTCTATTGCCTCTCTAAACGGTACAAGCTCGACTTTTTCTAACCTTTCCATGTCATGCTCTATGGAGGGCGAGTCTAAATGTGAATCAAAGCTGGTGTCGCCATGACCCGGAAAATGCTTGCCTCCTGCTATTACTCCGCTTTTTTGCAAGCCTTTGATATACCCGACTCCCATTTTTGCCACGACAGCAGGGTCGTCAGAATAAGCACGAATCCCGATAATCGGGTTTTGTGGGTTATTATTTACATCCAAAATGGGCGCGTGATTTACATTAATACCAAGGGAGCGCAATTCTTGCCCGACCATCTCCCCTACCCTTTCTGTGGCGGCATAACCCATGCCTGATGCAGTAATCGCCATATTGGAAGGGAAATGCGTGGCACCCGAAAACACCCGCGTAACCATACCACCCTCTTGGTCGGCAGAAATAAATGCTGGTATGCCGCAACTTTCCATTGCCATATCTTGCAAACTGTCAGTGAGCTTTCTAATCGAGCTGTAGTCAGTCAAATCCTTTGCAAAAAGGATGTAGTTGCCTATTTTTGTTTTTTTTAAATGCCTGCTATACCCATCAGAAATAATGGGACCGTTGATTTTTACAAGAAACAACTGTCCTATTTTTTGTTCCAGCGTCATAGATACACTTCCAATCGTCTTTGGACTTCGTTTTTAAATTTGTCGATGTGTTTATTTATAAAATCCACGGGCGAAATATTGCTGTTAACAAGCTCAGTGATGTCCATACCGTAGCTCACGCTTTCGAAGTCGTCGGTATTATTGCTTTGGTAAAATGTTGCATTTGCAAGCCGTCTGCCGATAGCCGCCAAGTCATAGCGTTTTGAGCTTACTTGGCTATCGAAAACGCCAATCAATGCGGATGCCGTGTTTGGATACGGAGAGGTATCCTCTACCACCTTATCCTCATCGCATAACCAATCCAGAGACCGCCACACTTCCATGGCAATCACACGAGACGGACGTTTTTCTATGGGAAGCTCACGCAGGGCTCGGATGACATGCATTGCCACCGCTACATGGGTGTCGTGTTTATCAGCCAAATTATGCGTATATATAGTGTCGGGAGCGGTTTCTAAAATTATTTTTTTTATTTTTTCTGTTACATCTCGATTTTTTGGGTCTTTTGCTGCATTGCTTTTTTCGGCCAGTAGAAATAGAGCGTTGTATCGCCCTATTTCTGCCGCCGCTTTTTGTTCTCGCTCGCGTATTTCCATCATCTCTTTGTCCGTAAAGCCCGCGTAGATGCCGTTCCTAAGAGAGCCGCTACCATCGGTGACTACCACGGCAGTGAATTGGTTATCTTCACTGCCGTAGCATTTTGCAATCGCGGCATATGCCATTATTTCTACATCATCATGATGTGCAGCTATGCATAGATTTTTCATCATACTCACCTATTTGCTAAAAATACTTGGATTTGTCTGTTTAATTCTTCGGCTACATCGTCTACTCCGCTCGCACGTAGCTGTGCAAGATATTGCGGAATCGTAACCGCAGGGTCTACCGCGCCCACCGTAAGTGTACCGTGGAACTGGTCTCTTACACCCGTAATCGCCGCAAGCTGGGTAGATACCGGTGAAGAGTCAAACACAAAGCCTACGAGAGCCGTACCTACACCCTCAGCGTTATAAGCCTGAAAGCGTTCGAAGTACCCTACTCCGTCTACATCTGTCGGAGGCAGTATAAAGATATTGCCCATGCCAAAACGCCATGGATTGTACACTGCTGTAGCATCTTCTGCGCGTGTGATTGTGCCATCGGCATTGCGTGTAAAGTGAGTGCCTTCTACGCCATATGTCAAAATCGTCGCAAGCTTACTGTCTGTATACCATGCATTCATAAACTGTACGGATTCTGACTGGTTTTGGGAATAAACGCTAACCGCAAAACCTGACCCTGCCGCTGATGTGGTAGAGACGAAGGCTTGGCTAATCCGCGGGAAGCGTGCGTCTATACCACGCTCGTTAGAGGCTGCGCCCGTATGGCCGTATGCATATACGATGGATGAAAACAGATACTCGCCCGAGTTGCGTTGCTCTACAAGCACGGAGCTTGCTTGTTCCGAAATAGCAAGACGTGGGTCGATAAAGCCCATATTCCAGAAATGATGCAATCTTTCCAACACTCGTACATACAAATCGTTTTCGAGTTTTAGCCCGATGGTAGGATTTGCGGGCAAAGCAGGGTTGCGTGGGTCAAAACCAAAATGGAATGCATGTGTGTCGGTCAAATCAAAATCTGCATTGGAAAGTGCGCGAGCGAATAGTTCATTTTCGGGCGCGAATGGGAAGAATGTATCGCCCCACATTTCTTGTGCCGCTACCATTGCCGCTTCAAACTGAGGGTCGAATAATACGTCATAGTTAAAACCATTGGGGTCAAACAAACTGTAAAAATCAAAACCAAGCTCCGCAAGGCGTGTGTTGTTTACATCCCATGTGTACATCATGGCATAGTCTTTGTATCCGGGGATACCATAGATGCCAACGCCCGAAGGGCCTTGTGTAGTAAATGTATCCCAAAGTGCCGTCGGTACAGCGTTGCGCATACCCTGTCCGTATGTGGCAAGTAGGTTGTTGCTCGGGTCATCGAGGCGAATAAAGTTTCCTACTGCCGCGTTAGCCCAGAAGTTAAGACCCCATGAACCCGTCCAGTAGATGTCGATGTCTGTGTCTCCCGTGTCGAGTGCTGTCTGCGCGGGATACCCCATGCTCCAGCCTCCCGTCCAAATCGGTTCGATTTCGATATTGAGTCCGAGTTCTTGCAGGCGTGCGTTTGCCGCGTCGATTACGTCGGCATCGTCGGCGACCGAGCCACCCATAAACCAGACTGTAATCGTGGTAGGGCTGTCACCGCCACAGCTTGTAAATGTAATCACAAGCAAGAGACATGCTACAGCTGATAAGATTTTTTTCATTTTGATTCCTCCAATTTTTTTATTTTCACATCGGGCGGCTTACTCCTTCACCGCGCCGACGGTCAAACCGGATATGATGTAACGCTGGAAAAAGGGATATGCACAAGCTATTGGCAATACGATAATAACTGCCAAAGCCATCCGTAAGCCCTCGCCAGGCAGGTCGGCAAAGTTAATCCCACTCGCCGTACCTATCATGGTAAGATTTCGCCGCAAAAACTCTACATTTTGTTGCATTTCCATCAAAAGATATTGCAATGGGAACAAGTCACGGTTGCGCACAAAAAGCAGGGCAAGTTGCCAATCGTTCCAATACCCGATAGCTGTGAGCAAGCCAACCGTAGCAATCCCCGGTTTTGCGAGCGGCACTACTATAGAAAAGAGAGTCCTAAATTCGCCGCATCCATCTATATGCGCCGCCTCAATCAGCGACTCCGGCACAGATGTCTTAAAAAATGTACGCATGATAATCACATGGAAGGGGATAACGAGCGAAGGTATAATCATTGCGTTTAGTGTGTTTCCAAGGTTTAGCAAATTGCGAATCACGATAACCGTAGGCACAAGTCCGCCGCCAAACACCATGGTAAAAAACACAAAAAATGCAAAGAAGTGGCGCAGTTTATAATCTCGTCTAAAAAGCCCATACGAGTAAAGGATGGTTATAAGCAACGACAAAATCGTACCTACTACGGTAATATAGATGCTGTTAAAAAAACTGCGAGTGAGTGTACCGCCCATATCAAAAGCGGCGCGGAATGAAGTAAGGGTAATCTCCGTCGGGAAAAAAGAATAACCTACGGTACGCAAGCTTTCGGCACTGGAAAACGAAATGATAATGATAAAAATGAACGGAATGACACAGGCCAAAGCAAACAATCCGACAACTAAATGAATCAATGCTTCCGAAGGAATACTTACTCTATTAATCCGCATATACAGCCTCCTTTAAAACATTGCATTTTCGCGGTCTACCCTGCGCACTATGTAGTTTGCACCGAGTATGCAGACGAAACCAATCACATTTTGGAAAAAGCCTGCGGCGGTCGCCATGCCTGTAGCACCTGCTATAGGCGATTGCATGACACGGAATACGTAGGTATCAAAGACTTCTGTGACATTTTGGAGCGGCCCCATATTCATCGGGATATTCCAAAAGAGTCCAAAGTCCGCATTAAATATACGACCCACAGCCATGATAAACAGCATGATTATCATAGGCTTTATACTCGGGATGGTAATAGCCCACACCTGCCGCCACTTTGATGCACCGTCGATTGCCGCCGCCTCATACAAACCTTGGTCAATACCCGTAATCGCCGCTAGATAGATGATGGAGTTGAATCCCAAACTCTTCCAAAGGTGAGCAAATGTCAAAATAACAGGCCATCCCGTAGGGTCGAGATACCAGTTGCGCACACCTGAAAGCACACCAAATGTAGGGTCAAGAAAAGCAAACACAAAATAACTCGCTACCACCCAGCTGATAAAAAATGGAAAAAACATAAATGTCTGATATACCTTGGCAAAAAACTTATGCGTGATTTCGTTAAGTGCAATCGCAAGTGCCACCGCCAACACCGTGGTAAGTACGATAAACACAGCATTGTACGCCAATGTATTGCGTATCATATTCCAAGCTCTGTCTGTAGCAAAAATAAAGCGAAAGTTGTCAAACCCGACAAACCGACTGTTTATTATATTATTTATAAAAGTAGGATTTTGGGGAAACGGCCTATAGTCCTGAAACGCAATAACAAGCCCGCCCATAGGTATATAGCGAAGCACAAGGAGCCACAACGCCCCGGGCAACATCATCAAGGTAATTGTCAATGTTTTTTTATGTTTAGCGAAAAATCTAGCCATTGCTGACACCCCTCGCCTTATGTGTATGTAATAATTCGCAGTATAGACATTATGCATGTTATTGTCAACATAAAACCATGAAATATTTTGTATTTTCTGTTAGACTGTCAGACGTATATAAATTACATACCATGGGAGGAAAATTTTCATGCGACAAAAGGATATAATAAAAGAATTTTGGTTCCCGCATGGTCGATTTTCTGACCTTACCATGTATCGTTTTGGGCATCATTATTGCAAGTCAGGCCATGTGTGCGGCCCCGGCGTATGGGACAATTTTTTATTCCACTATGTAGTTTCGGGCAAGGGCAAGCTGATTTCGCTAAATGAGTTTGGCGCGGGGAAGGAATACGACCTTGAAGCAGGACAGGGTTTTGCCTTTTGGCCCGGACAGCTAAACACATTTATCGCAGACGAAAATGACCCATGGGAATACAAAAGCGTAGAGTTTAACGGTCTACGTGTGAAGGAAGCCATGCTGCAAGCGGGTCTGACATACAACAGCCCCATCTATACATCAAACAACAGCCAAGAACATGAACTGATGTATAAGGAGCTTGACTTTATCGTAAACAACGCAACCCGCCCGCCCATGGAGCTTGTGGGACATCTGTATGGTTTTTTGAGCGCGCTTGTGCAGTCATCATCCATGCGCAATTTAGCTGATAACGACAGCCTGCAAGATGTATATGTACAAAAGGCACTGGATTATATCGAGCAATTTTATCATCGCAATCTTACCATACAAGAAATCGCCGACTACTGCGCCGTACACCGCAGTTATCTGCACAGAATCTTTATAAATTGCCTAAACACTTCGCCACAGCAATTCCTTATCAACTTCCGTATGCGCAAAGCTTGCGAACTGCTAATCACCACAGACCTGCCCGTAAATGAAATAAGCGAGATGGTAGGCTATACCAACGCGCTTAATTTTTCACGTATTTTCAAACAAGAAATGAATAAATCTCCGCGGGAGTGGAAAAAAAATCAAGGCTAATCCTCTACCAGTGAAGCCACCGTAAGCCCTCTCGTAAACGGCGAAATCGTACCCATCAGCCCTGCTCGGGAATAAATACCTTGCAGTTTTCCATTGTATACAAACAGACCTGTGAGATTGTTGTACATTTTAAACTGTGGGCGCGTGCTTTCTGTAAAGTCGATGTTTTCGGTTTGGAATGGAGTGCAAAATTCCTGTAGCTGGTAGCTTTTGTCGGTGGCCTCACGTATGGCTTTTTCCCAGTTTTCGGGTGTTTCGTCCACACCTGCAAAAACTCCACGCGAACCATACAAGTCCAATGGCTTTATCACCCATTTGTCTTTGTTTTTTAATATATCTTCGAGGTCAAATTTTCCGCTTTCCAGTGGGAATGTCGCGGGGATATGCTGTTTTACATATTCGCATTCTGCTTCCGTTAAAAAGGAAGATGTCTCGGGCATATGCAGGATTCTAAACACGTCTTTGTTGTGGATTATTTGTGTACGAAAATGACCTATTATGCATACGGCATTATTGCGGGCGGCTTGTATAAAGGGCTGTACACTATCCTTGTACCTCATTATGTCGCAAGTAACGGCACGTCGATATACCACATCAATCCTTTGACCAAAACGACAAAGTTCCCCGTTTTCGTATTCCAAATCGCGCAAATCACAGATTTCTGCGGTGTACCCTGCCCTCTCGAAGGCTTTTTGGAACTCTATAAACTCGTTTGGCACTCCGCTTTCCATGATGTCAACTATGGCTATATGTGGGCACGCTACCCTTTTATTATATTTGGAATAAATATCGCCAAGTTCCCTTACCCATGAGTCAAAAAACTCAAAGCCACGTAGCTTTTGCCGCTTTGTATACTCGATATATGCATCACTGCTACGTATGGCATTGTTGATTTCTCTATCCTCATTCATTGCACTCGCGCCGTCTGCATTAAACTCACAAAATTCAAACGAAAAATCGTCCTCATTAAAAAAAATATCCAGCCGTGCAATAGGCAAAAGTCGCGGATAACCCGCCTCGGTGAGGATTAGCTCCTCCAGTTCCTTTTCAAACGGAAAAAGCTTGCGATACTCTGCATCGACCAGATACTGCATTATGACCTTGTCCAAAATCGTACAGATTCCATCCGCGGCTTTTTCTAAATATTCATAGGACTCTCGTGTAAAAATTTTTGGCATGTACAGACATGCCACAGGCTCACCGCGATATACGGCGGTAGAGTTTTTCATATAAAGTGCGGCCTCGTTACCGCTTTTTATATTTTCTTCCCATCGGTCTCGGATGAGCTGTGCGTAATTGTTCACATCAAAACGCCCCTTTGTAATTGTTATATCCCCAATATTATAATATAATGAAAGAAAGGAAAAGGAAAGGAGTGATTACATGATAGGCGTACTTATAGGCTGGGCTTTGAGTGCTGTTGTTTTATTCCTATTGCAATTTGTACCGTTTTTGGACATTTATTTTGGAGCAAATATTGTCTCCTTTATAATCGTAGCGGTTGTAATCGGTTTGATTAATGGGCTTCTTGTTCCTCTGGTAAAAAACATTCTAAAGATTAAAAACCCTCTGGTGCTTTTAGTCGCTACGCTTTTGGTAGATGCATGTGCATTAGTACTTGCGGGCTTCTTGCCGATTGCATTTGGCATAGGCTTTGTTTCAGCCATTATTGCCGCGGCTGTGCTTTCTGTACTTAACCTGGGAGCCGGTATGGTTAACCGCTAACCCTTCGAAGTCCAAATAATCCTCAATGAACTGTTTTCGCAACAACTTTTGTGGGATAAACTCATTGTATTTGCCTATTACCTGTGCGTTATCAGGTAATGGCAAATCGTACATATTAGGCTTATTCTCCATGATTTCGTAGATTATTTCTTCGAGTTCTGTTGCCGTGCCGTCAAACTGCACCTCCAAATATGGACATGTCATCCATGGTAGTTTGTTTTTGATTTTCCTATGAGAAAGCATGTAATGCAGTGTAAACATCTGCCGCGTGCCGACCCATGGGAAAATCGCAAACCTTTTGTCCGCGAGCTGTGTCACGAGGTTTACCAAAATGCCACAGTTACGTGCGATGTAGCGGATTTCTGCCAGGCGGCTTTGGCAACGCTCACTTAGGTAGGGATACATGTCATCGCTTTCCAGTACAGAACGGATTTTTTGTGAAAGTGTGGTGTGGATGTCGATTTCGCCCTTTACATCCCAGTCCACGACAGAAATACCGGGTACACGTTTTACAAAAATCACCTTGCTCTTTACGTTTACATCTATTGTTTCCCATGTCATACCCGCCAAGGCAAAGCGAATACCGACAGGATATACCTTGTCCACGGTGCCGATTGTGCGGTTTTCGTCCTTAACAAGAAGATACTCGGGCGCGATAAATACCGTAAGAAATTTATGCGAGTTTACAGATTTTTCGCCTTCGCGACCTATGATAATACCGCCACGTTCGGTCTTTTCGAGCTGATTTGTGTCAATGAGATGTGCGAGCAAAATTTTATAATCCTCTTGCGGAATATCGCGGAAAGCTCCAAGCGAAAGAATGGCGGTCGCCAACGCCGCCGGAGAAAGCTCTCCACTGCTTTTTAGATGGCTTAATGTTTGGTGGTAGAGCAAATTGTACGCAAACCGCCTCGGATATATCGGCTCCAACCAATGCTCCCGCGTGTATAGCTCGACAATCCCGATGGTGCGTATAAACTCCCAGTTAATCGGCCCGAGAATATCCGATGAGTCGATTTTTATACTCTCCACAAATGTGAATAACAACTGCGGGATTTGGCCACGCCGCCCGCATCGCCCAAGCCTCTGGGCAAAGCTCGCCACATTCATCGGCGCGCCTATTTGCACAGCTTGGTCGAGTGAGCCTATGTCTATACCGAGTTCCAGCGTCACAGTCGCTCCCGTTACTATTTTTTCGTCATCGTTTTTCATCTCATCCTCGGTTGTCTCACGCAGGAGTGCGGATACATTGCCGTGATGTACGCGGTATATGTCGGGTGATTTGTTACGCAATGCGATTTCGCGCAGGTTTGCAAGGACAAACTCCGTCTCCTCGCGGCTGTTTGTAAAAATGATTGTTTTTTTATCCAGTGTCTGTTTGAAAAGATACTCAAAATGCTCGCGGTCTCCCTGGTCGCCGTATCCACCTGCGTTAACGGTGTTTTGCGGCTCACGCAGGCTCGCTCCAATGATTTGCTCCTTTGTTTCGTAGTCCCGCTTTTCGGTCAAATTTACAAATCTTTCGATATGCAACCGGATTTTCCTTTTTCCTTCGTCTGTCACAGGAGCGGCACAGTTGCGAGAAGTACCTGTGTTTAGCCAGTTTTGTGCAAGTGATAAGTCTCCAAGTGTCGCAGACAGGCCGATTCTACGTGGGGTGGTCCCTGTGAGTCTTTGCATTCTTTCTAACACGCAGAGCAATTGCAACCCCCTTGCATCACGCATAAAATAATGCACCTCATCAATCACAATAAAACGCAAATCACTAAACATAGAGATACATGCCCCACGCTTGCCTGACACAAGGCTCTCCAGCGACTCGGGAGTGATTTGTAACAAGCCCTGTGGGTTTTCAATCAACTCAGCTTTTTTTGTCTGCGAAGCATCACCATGCCACCGTGTAACAGGGATATGCGAATCCAACAAAAGAAGTTCCAGCCGTTTAAACTGGTCGTTGATTAATGCCTTTAGCGGCGAAATATATAATACACCCACCGACCGCGATGGGTTTTCGTACAAATGCGTAAGTATGGGCAAAAACGCAGCCTCTGTCTTGCCCGACGCTGTACCGGACGACAATAACAGATTGTCGTCCGTATCAAAAATCACCTCTGCCGCCGCTACCTGTATCCCTCGCAACTCGTCCCATTTGTTCATATAAATAAAATCTTGTATAAACGGCGCGTATCTCTCAAACATCTCGCATTCCTCCATAGACTGTGTTATAAATAATATCATAAATAGATTAAATGGGGGATAATCATATGGATTTATTAAAAATGTTCGGTACGGGTTGGAATTTGGGCAACACATTGGATTCACTCCCGGAGAAAGACGATACCTCACCAAAGGGGCAAGAAACATCATGGCATAACCCGATGACCACGCATCAGATGCTGAAAAAAGTCCATGAGGCGGGTTTTTCTACCTTCCGAGTGCCTGTTAGCTGGTGTACACAGGTGGATGATGAGTTTAATATAAAAAAAGAATGGCTCTTGCGAGTAAAAGAAGTCGTAGACTATGGCTACAGCCTTGGCATGACGGTCATCATGGATTTGCATCACGAGGATTGGCATTTTCCGACAGAAGAAAACTATCCGTCTGCAAGCAAAAAGATAAAAAAAATATGGTCACAACTCAGTGATTATTTTGGCGATTACAGCCATCGTTTGATTTTCGAATCAATGAACGAGCCTCGCAAAGAAAATACTCCCATCGAGTGGATAGGCGGTGACGAAGAAGGTCGCTCAGTAGTAATGAAGCTAAACCAAGACTTCGTAGATACCGTCCGCGCAAGCAACAAACCAAACAACGCCACTCGTCCCCTACTCGTCCCAAACTATGCCGCCAGCACCTACGAAGTCGCCCTTGCCGATTTTGTTCTCCCAAAAGGCGAAAACATAATCATGTCCCTCCATGCCTACGAGCCGTATGATTTCGCGCTTGGTGACGACCCTGATATTAACGATTTTGCCGACGAAGATAAAAAAACGATAGACGAGCTTTTTGAAAAAATCAACAAGCACATCCTATCCAAAGGTATCCCCGTAATCATTGGCGAATGCGGCGCACGCAAAAAAGGCGACAACGAAGAAGCCCGCACCGCATGGGCAAGCTATTATACAAAAAAAGCACGCGAATATGGCGTGCCATGTGTATGGTGGGATAACGGAATATTCAAGGGCGGCAAAAAGACAGAAATCTTCGGTCTGCTAAACCGCCACACGCTCGAATGGACTTTCCCAAAAATCGTCAACGCATTTGTCTCATAGAAAACATGTATAAAGCGCATTCTACGCGCTTTTTCATGAGTGAGCAGCTGATGGTGTCCGGTTTTTGTATGCTACCGTTCATATAATGGGCAGTGGCCATACAGCCCCCACTACAATAATACCGCGCCCAACAGTTTTGGCATTCCGGCTTGGAAAGCACATGGCATGTGCTAAAATTTTCTGTCTGCTTATTGTTAACAATGCCAACATCAAGGTCGCCTATCCGGAATTTTTCGTCACCCACAAACTGATGACATGGATAGAGTTTTCCCGACGGTGTCACCGCCAAATACTCTGACCCCGCGCCACAGCCTGTCACGCGCTTTGCTATACAAGGCCCTCCGGTGATGTCCATCTCAAAATGGAAAAAGCGGGCATCTCTATCCAAAAGCTCACGCGCAAGTCGCTCATATTCATCAAAGAGCATGGGCAAGTCAATCTCACGTATAGAATATTTTTCATCAGAAGCCGCAACCACAGGCTCCACAGAAATATTTTTAAACCCTGCATCCGCCAAATGCAATACATCGGCAGAAAAATCAAGGTTGTGGCGCGTATATGTGCCGCGTACATAGTAACGCTCATGCCCCCGAGCCTCGACCAATGCCTTTATTTTTGGGAAAATAGTGTCATAACTGCCACCACCACCATGCTTTAGACGGATGATGTCGTTTACATGTTTTCTGCCGTCCAGGCTTAGTACGACATTGTCAAAATTTTCGTTAATAAATGTATGATGCTCATCGCGTAACAGTGTTGCATTTGTGGTGAGGGTAAAGCGGAATCTTTTACCCGCTTCCTTCTCGCGCTCTCTGCCATATATAACAAGATCCTTCACCATACCGAAGTTGAGCATTGGCTCCCCGCCAAAAAAATCCACTTCCAAATTATGCCTTGCACCCGATTCCCTGATTAAAAAATCCAAGGCTTTTTTTCCGACTTCCAGAGACATAAGACCGCGGTCACTATCGGTATAATGACCCTTACCTGCAAAACAATAAGTACAGCGCAGATTACACTCATGCGCGATATGCAGACATAATGCCTTGACTATGGGTTTTCTGTTTTGCATATACTCGTGTACATCATCCACCCGTTCAGAAAACAACTGCCCCGCATCAATAAGTCCCTTAATCTCATCACGCGCACCCGAAAAAGGCATACCGTCTATGTCGGATGCCTTTTTCATATTAATAAGCACATCAAATGCCACATCATCAATTTGGTGCAACGCGCCGCTGTTTACGTCCAACACCAAGTTTAATGAGTTAACGGAAAAACAATGAATCACCGCGCTACGCGCTTTTTTTGATGTGATTTACGCGGCTGTTTAGTGGATTTTCCTTTAGCGGAGATACTGCTAACACATCTGCCTGCTCGCAGTTTTGGTTTGCCACTGTACATGATGTTTTACATGCAGATTGGCATGATGTTTGACATTCTCCACAGCCTATGCCATGTGCCTCTTGTTTATTTCCCGGGAAAATTGTTTTGATATGTTTCATATATATCATCCTTTCGTTATTGTAACTTTTCTGATAATTCATTTATTACTCTGTCGGCTTGGTCATATGGTACTTGGCATGTACCGACCTGTTTATGCCCACCACCACCATAGCTCAACAGCACAGAGCCTACATCTACAGTGGCTGTACGATTCAAGATACTGTAACCGCAGGCAACAGAGCAGTTTTCTTTGTTTTTACCATCCACTATCCACATGCTCAAATTTGCATCAGGGAAGAGGCTATATATAAGGAAGCGATTGCCTGCATTTATTGTTTCTACACCACGTAAGTCTGTTATGATTATATTGCCCTTTGTTGTTGTATGTTTTTTTAGCATTGCTTTAAAAAGCTCGGTCTGCTCGTTGTAGAGTTCTACACGTTCTTTTACATCCGGATGCTCTAAGATTTCGGCAATGGGTTTTGTACGGCAAAGGTCAATCAACTCTTCCATCAAACTGTAGTTGCTTATGCGGAACTCGCGGAAACGTCCAAGCCCTGTGCGTGGGTCAGAGAGAAAACCCAATAGTACCCAGCCCTTAGGATTCAAAATATCATCCGCCGTAAGTTTGCCTGCATCTACCTTGTCCACATCTGCAAGCATCTCATCGAATTTTGTAAGGTCGAAGCGGTCTTTGTAGTACTCGTATACTACACGGGCAGCACTATCCATCTTGCGTAGTGAGCCGACAAAACCTTCGGGCTTGCCGATTCTTTCCCACTCACTGGTGTGATGGTCAAACCACATGCCACAACCTGGTACATACGGCACATTTGCAAGAATGTCATTTGGGGTAACACGCACATGACCATCTTGCAAATCCTTTGGGTGAACAAAACGCCATTTCCCGATAAGTCCTATTTCACGGAAAAGCACGGCACATGCCAACCCATCAAAATCCGAACGTGTAAGTAAGTCCATTCTAATTCCTCCGTTTTGCGCAAGCTTACAGCTCACGTCTATTTATAAATCCCCACTCGTACCAATCCATATTTGGAAAGCTCGTTGTTTGGGTTTAGTTCCAGTGATTTTTCGAAAGCGGCCTTCGCTTGGGTATATTGCATTCTGTTAAAATGCCTGACTCCCTTATTGTATTGCATTTTAGCACGAAAAACTTTGTTTTGCCACTGTATATAAATATGTGTAGCACCCAGTGCGCAGACTATCATCGCAATGATAATCAATGTAAGATTGCCCGTCGCAAACCCCGCAAAAACCAGCAAAAACCCTACAATACCCACGACAGGATTCACCCCTACGGAGTCCTGTGTCATTTTTGTACGCTTAGGCAGATTTTCTGTATAATTGTCCAAGTCGTTTTTTACGCGGGTTTTTTGCATTTCGTCATAATTTTTGGGACGTGTGCGTGAGGGTGGCACGGGTACGTCTTTTTTAAGTATTTTGTACTCCGAAATCTGACCCTGGTATAGCTTAAAGAGTATGCTGATGATGGATTTTAAGTTTTGCCCCTTAGCAGAGCGCACTTTTTTTGATACTTTAAGTACATAATAACGTTGTTCTTCGTATGAATCCAGAGGTGAGATTACAATTGTACTGTCCTTTGAGCGATAAGAAATATCGGTGCGCATTATATAGCCTTCTGTATCGGTAATTTCCATTGACTTTTCGTTAACGGATTTTTCGTCGAGAGGGATGTTAAAACGGATGTACCAATACACAGACTCCAGTGAGCCGGAGTCCACATTGATTTGCACTTTACCTTTAAGGCGGGGGTCGGAGACAGCTACTCTAACTTTATTATTTTTTTGCATTATGCGAACCCCTCCCATTATATTAAATTTTAATACACCCTTACATGATAGCTTATTTGTGTTATTTTGACAATGTACTTTGCCCGCATATGGAAGAAAAATTACAATATTTGCATGGATTTTTTTGTCCTTTTGTATAAGGCATGGCAGAAATATCACCGCAGAGAAGGCGCGTACCCAGCTCTTTTACCTTAGTGTTTACGTCTTGGCTAAATCGGCCAAAGTCATTATCCGCTTCTACACCCGACATTTTGAATGCTTTAAAAATATTTTCTTCGCGTACTTTTTCATCCAAAATTTCATCAGTATTTATGATGGGGTCATCCACAGGGAAGAAGAACACCCCACCGGGCGCAGTGTTTTTACGTGATTTTAGGATTGCATCCATGTATAGTATCAGCTGGAGCTGTACACCCTTTAGGGCATCTTCTTTGCTAAACTTTGTACTGCCTGATTTGTAATCTATGATTCTTATCAACTCTGTATCTGTAGTTTGCAGTACATCTATGCGGTCTGCGCGGCCTGACAGCGAGAGACTTTTACCGTCATCCAAGGTTATCTTTGCTGTGATTTCTTGTTCGATAAGGGTCGGCCTGTACTCGCCGCGCCTTATATGCTCACATAATGCCCAGCATGAGGCGGTGGCTACATTTTGCACCTTGTTTAGGATATGCTTGTAGCGAGCGGTACTGTGAAAAATCGAATCCTCAAGTTTTAATCCTTTGCCCAAAACGACAACGGCCTCGGCAATCTCTGCACGCGACATCCCAAAATCATTGGCTCTTGTAAAATCAGCGATTATATCATGAAAAATACCACCAAGGTCTGATGGCAGGACTTCGTAGAGCTTGCGCGGCTTTGCGCCGAGTATGTAGTTCATATAATACGCAAAGGGGCAACGGGCAAAGTTTTCTAAACGAGAGGCAGAGGTATACAGGGTATCGCCGATGGGTTTTTGGGCAAGCAAAACAGGCGCGAAAAAAACACTTTCGCCACTTACCATATATTCCTGTATGGGGGCAGGTGCAGGTGTGACATTTGTATTTTTTATAATCTGCGCAGGACGGAGGGATTTGCCGTTTGTACCTGTTTGGGTCACGATATAGATTAGCTCCTCGGATGGCTGAGAAACGGCGCAGTGTAGATTGTAGTGCTGTTCGTTGACCCTATGGTGATTTTGCGGAGCAAGTTCCAGTGCGGAGTTTTTTAAAATTTTGCGTTCATATTCTGTCAAAAGCCCCGACCGTATAGGAATCGGAGGCAACGCCCCTTCGTTGGCACCAAGCACAATCATAACGCGGATTTGCGGATAACGTGAGCGCGTTATATCTCCAAGGACAACCTGGTCGGAGGTGGGCGGGATACGCCCGAGACTAACTTGGCAAAGCCCGGCATCCAACGTTGCCGCAAAGGCCTTGTGGGTCACCGCTTCATCGCCCAGGATTTCTACAAGTTTGTCGAACACTTCGCAGAGCTTTGGCCATATCTGCGCGTGCAGCCTGGCCGTGGCAGGGTCGCCTTCTCGCATATGCTTGTCAAACAGCTCTTGCAATGTCTGCGGCACATCGAGCGAATACAGCATATCAAACACACGTCGAGCATGGGTCTTTATCGTCGCAACAGACGTGGCACGCACCTTTTTGAATGCATCCAGCGCGTTTAAAAATCGGAGTTGTGAGTTTTGCACCTCACCGCAAAACTCATAACGCCATTTGTATGAGTGGATTCCATTGGCAAGTACATAGTTTTCCAAAACATCAATATCAGCTTGCGGAATCTGTGTCAGCTGTGTTTTTAGGAAGCGAAATACACTCTCATAACTATAGTTTTTTATGGGAATGTCCAATGCGGCACGGACTAGCTCTGTAAGCGGATGTGAAAGAATGTCGATTTCTGTATCCACAAAAAGTGGAATTTTGTGACGGTCAAATACGGTTTGCAGGATTTTTTCGTATTGGTCTCGGTCTCCGCAGAGGATGGCCATATCACGGAAACGCAATCCTTTTTTGCGCAAAGTCAGCACATGGGAGGCGGTAGCATATACAGCGGCATACTTGTCCTGTGCCGCGTTGACTTGGATTTTTTTTGCATGGCGATAGATTTTATTTAATATTATTTTTTCATGCGGCTCAGGGGTCAGACGCTGGAGTTTTTCCATTGTTTCCAGTGGAGCACGGTAGAGCTTTTTTTGTTTTTCGTCAGCCGACAGAGTCACCGACACCTGCGCGGCGCGTTTGCATATATGTAACAAAACTTGACGCTCCTGTGGAGTAAACCCACTAAACCCATCAACCCAAAAATACGCACCATCCAGTAGCGGGAGCGGCTCGTAGGCAACAGCCTCCAGCTTTTGGCAAAGAAGCTCGGGCATTTCGTCAGTGAGCAGATAACGCCCTGCTACCGCCTCGCGATATTTTTTTAAAATAAGTGCTGTATCTCGCAGTTTGGCGGCAAGGACAAGCGGTGAGTTTGATGCACGAGCGACGAGTTCCTCTGTGCTTATCCGATAATGGTTCATCTCTGTGATTGCACTCATCAGCTCGCTCACAAAACCAAACTTGTCCACCGCTGATTTAAAAAACTCCAAGTCGTCAGCCACTTCAAACAAAACCTTGCGTAGCAACATTTGCTTACCGAGGTCGTCAGCATGTTTTCCGGAAGGACTGCCAAGCACAGAAAACAATCGAAACGCAAGACGATTAAAGCTCAACACCTGCACAGTAGTAGCGGCGCGGCTGTCCGTACCACTAAGCAGGAGATGCTCCGATTGCAAAGAAAACTGCTCCGGCACGAGATAGTATAGAGGTAGCCCTGCACCTATCTTTTGGTGGATTTCTTTTAGACAAAGTGTTGTCTTTCCCGTACCGGGTTCGCCGAGTATAAATCGCATGTTTTAATTCCGCTCAGTTAATATAGAAAACAAAGCCATACATTTCTCTAAAGTCACACGCGGACACCCCACATTAATCCGCATAAATCCTTCGCCCCCCGTCCCAAAGCTATCTCCGCGAGAAATCCAAAGCCCTGCCTTTGTTAATCTTTCATCAATTTCTGCGGAAGAAAGCCCAAGCGCACGACAATCCAACCAAGCCAAATACGTAGCCTGTGGCGGGATTAGTCGCACATCGGGCATCTTTTTCAAAAAGCCGTCAATATACATCATGTTTTTCCATAGATAATTATTGAGTGCATCCAGCCATTCAGCCCCATGGGCATAAGCCGCACGGCAAGCCACAATCGCAAGACTACCCGCCTGACTAACCCCACTTCGCAAAACCTCTTTGACAAAAAGCTTCCTAAGTTTTTCGTCCGAAATAAAGACATTGGAGAGTTGCAACCCCGCCAAATTAAATGTCTTGCTCGGCGCGGTACAAAAAACAATCCGTGCATACTCCGAGCAGACAGGCAAAACATGATGCGCATTTCCCTCAAAAACAAAGTCGCAGTGGATTTCGTCCGAAAAAATAAGCACGTCATGCTTGGCGCATATCCGCACCATCTCCAGCAATTCATCCTTCGTCCAACAGCGGCTCACGGGATTATGTGGACTGCATAAAATAAATAGCCTAACATCATTTTGTGTGATTTTTTTTTCAAAATCATCAAAGTCAATACCATATGTTTCTACGTTTAGTTGCAACTCATTAACCACAAGCTTACGGTCATTATGTACTACCATCTGCCTAAACGGATAATAGACAGGCTCTTGTATTAAAACAGCCTCACCGCGTTTTGTAAATGCCCTGATTGCCATAGAAATAGCATATACAACACCCGGCACAAGCGTAACCCACTCGGGTTTAAATTCATAACCAAACCTTGTAGAAAACCAGTTGTCCAACGCGTCAAAATAGCTCCCATCAGGCTCAGAATACCCAAATACACCATGCGCTACCCGCTCATGTATAGCGTCCAGCACCATTTGCGGCGCAGGAAAATCCATATCCGCCACCCAAAGCGGCAAAACATCTGCGGGTTTTTTGTGAGAAACTGCACCGTCATATTTTAGGCTATCAGTACCGCGCCGTTCCACAACTCTATTAAAATCAATCATCCAAACCACGCCCTGTTAAAGTCTTGAAACAAATACGAAATATCACGCAAAAGTCCGGGCGCACCACCGTTATCACTTCTTGTCGTCATGATGATTAAAATATAAGGCGAAGGCGCGTAAACCACCGCCGCATCATGGAATGCCCCCGTAGCCCAGCCATACTTACGTGCCATAGGATAATCTGCACGGATAAAACCGGGTGTCGCCATCAAATCCGCTCTAAAATACAAGCTGTAGACCCCATCCGACCATATATACTCATTCACCGCATTCATCCACAAAGCCTTGTCAAAGAGGTCAGTGTTTTGTGTCGCGATATTGCCGATATATTCGGGATTTGTGCCTACTTCATGCACAAACTCGTAATAAGTAAATGCCGCCGTGTTTGTGTATCGGATTAGCATACGCGCCGCCACATTACAACTATGAATCATCGAATGCCTCAACAGCTCCCGCGTAGTAAATCTAGTCCCCGCTTCCATATGCTGAATTTGCCCCGTACCGCCCCTACGGTCGCTTTCCGCAAATGTATGTACAGTCTCCATGCTGATATATCCACGTTCGGCAAGGACAAATGTATAAAGCGCGTGATTGATTTTATTCAAACTTGCACCAAAATACACACGCTCGGGATTATAAGTGTAAATAAAACCGGATTCGAGATTTTTGAAAAACACAGAAATACTGCTCCCATGGCGGCTCAAACTCGCGTCCAAATCGTCAGTGGGTGGTCGAAAATTCAAATCCACCCATTTTTCGCCGAGCCATGTATCAATCAATATCCAATTGTCTATCTCGTCCAAAACAATAACACTCTGCGGGTTTATCTGCGAAATGGGCAAAAAAGCACCCGGGTATGCAAAAAGCCCGCTCCGCTCTTCAATAAAATGACGGCGCGGCTCACTAGGCTCCACAGAACTATCATCTATGACGGCGTTATATGTATTTTCTATTTCAAAAAAAACAGCTATGTAATCCTTAGAAAAATTTGTAACGGGAAAGCAAACAAGCATCAAAAACAACGCCGAAAAACAAAAAATCGCATATCGCAACATAAAAATACACCCCAAAAAACGCACACTTTACACCACCGAGATTATACGCTCCAAAATATTTTTAGTCAAACATTATCAAAATTGTCCCTACCCGCATAGCATGGTTATATAAATATTTGAATCAGGTTTGCTATGAAAGAGAAAGAAATCCTACAATTTGCAGATATTTCGCTGACTTACCAAGCAGACAACGGCGAAGTAGAGGCATTAAAAAATATAAATTTCAGCATAAAAGAAGGCGAGCTTGTGTCCATCGTAGGGCCTTCGGGCTGTGGAAAAACAACTCTGCTTTCGCTCATCGCAGGACTGGAACCACCCACAAGCGGCAAAATCCTAATCAGTGCGGAAGAAGTGCGTGGCGTATCAGGCAAAACAGGCTATATGCTGCAAAAAGACAGTCTGCTAGACTGGCGCACCATACGAGGTAATGTCCTGCTCGGATTAGAAATCCGCGGCCTAAAAACTGCCGAAAATATAGCTTATGCCGAACAGTTGCTAAAATGCTACGGCCTATTGGATTTCCGCGACAAGCATCCATCACAGCTATCAGGTGGAATGCGCCAACGCGCCGCACTCATCCGCACCCTTGCAGTAAAACCCGACATCCTTCTCCTGGACGAGGCCTTCTCTGCCCTCGACTACCAGACCCGCCTCGTAGTCGCCGACGATGTATACAGCATCCTTCGTAATGAGAAAAAGACAGCAATCGTCGTGACACATGATATCGCGGAAGGCATCTCCATGGCCGACAGAATAGTAATATTATCCAAACGACCGGGGAGAGTAAGTATGGATTTTCCACTGGAATTTGGTGACGCGCCGCCGCTAAAACGGCGCGACAACCCATCCTTCCGAGATTACTTCAACATAATACGAAAGGAGTTGGGCATAAATGTATAACATTTCACAAAGCCGCAAGCTCTTTTTGCAAAAGAAAAAACGTCGTCATATAACCATCCGGGTTTGCCAGGTTTCGATTTTACTACTCACTATCCTTCTTTGGGAGTCGCTCGCCAGGGTCGGCGTGATAGACAGCTTTATAATGAGCCAACCTACGCGGATTTTACGCACTATTTCAAATTTTCAAAACAATAATTTAATTCATCATATAGGCGTTACGTTTTTTGAAACAATAATCGGCTTTTCTTTGGGTGTTTTGATTGGAATACTCATTGCCTTTGTACTGTGGTGGTCTGATTTTCTTGCAAAAATCGCCGACCCCTATCTTGTTGTAATAAACGCATTGCCAAAAATCGCCCTCGGACCCGTTATCATCATATGGGTGGGTGCAGGCACACAAGCCGTAATCGTAATGGCTCTGGCAATCTCCTTGGTTATCACCATCATGGAAATGTTAAACGGCTTCAAAAACGCAGATGCAGAACTTGTAAAAATGGCAAAGACTTTTGGGGCTAACCGTTTTCAAATTTTCACAAAAATAGTCTTTCCATATAATCTTCACACGCTTTTCAACTGCCTAAAAATCAATATCGGACTAACGTTGGTTGGTGTCATCGCAGGAGAATTTCTTGTTTCGCGTGCGGGTCTGGGATACCTCATAGTGTATGGTGGTCAAGTTTTCCAGATGGATTTGGTGATGACAAGCGTTATTATTTTGGCTGTACTTGCGGCTCTTTTATATCGACTTGTGGCACTTTTTGAGCATATCGTTATGAAATCCGTCTTAAAATAAAGGAGGAAGCAAAATGCTTAAAATTTTGTTTTGTGCAATCATTGCCGTTGGGTTACTCACTGCTTGCAGCAGCGAAGATGGAGACCTAGCGGTAGTCAGGCTAAGTGAAGTAACGCGCTCAGTATTTTACGCACCGCAGTATGCAGCCATAGAGCTGGGCTTTTTTGCAGATGAAGGCATCGAAATTGACCTAATCACAAGTGATGGTGCAGACCGCGTTATGACCGCGCTACTGACAGGTGCGGCAGACATTGGATTTTCCGGCCCCGAAGCCACGATTTATGTGTTTAATGAAGGCCGCGCAGACCACGCAGTAGTCTTTGCACAGGTAACAAAACGTGACGGCTCATTCCTAATCGCCCGCGAGCCTATGCCAAATTTCCGGTGGCAAGACCTTAGCGGCAGTCATATTTTGCCGGGCCGACGTGGCGGGATGCCATTTATGGCATTAGAATATGTAGTGCGTAAAAACGGCTTAACCCCCGACGTAGACTTAGAGTTTGATAACTCCGTGGCATTTGCGGCTATGGTGGGTGCATTCTTAGGGGGGACAGCGGATTTCGTAACTTCGTATGTCACGGTACAGG
>JGI24703J35330_11748860_pt1 | contig 57330 bp, 46 predicted proteins | sample TergutNt197P1_FD_35330 | JGI IMG/M metagenome (IMG submission 35330)
CCATTAGTCTTGATGCATCCCTTTTTTCGAGGGGTGTCTGAGCGATAAGCTCTTCTGGTAGGGTGAAATCAAAATCTTCTACTTTCATTGTTGTTACTCCTATAATTTTCAATTTGGCTTTTTCCATTTACTCGCTTAAGAAATCCCACCTGATGTCTTTTTGCGTCCGCGATCTTCTGCTTCAATCATATCTCTATCATAATCTGCGTCTTTTTCATGCCCTATGCCAATTAACTGTATATCAGGCTCGTCTTCTTTAATTGCAATCATCAAATCACGAGCACCTTCAACATCAACATCAATTATGCCGATGTTGATCGGATTTTCCTCATAAACTTTCAAAGCTTCCTCAGCTGTCGATGCTTCAAAATATGTTATTTTTACATTTGTAATTGAAATTGCTTCTTTAGTTTTTTCCATTAAACCTCCATCGCCATCCAAAATTAGAACGAATAATTCATCTTTTTCAACCATTTAAAATCTCCTTCTTTCTCTTTAATCTCATTTCAGTTTTTCATCGAAGTATGCCTTAACAATATCAGCTTTCCAAGCAGTATTGTGCACAATATCTAATCTTCCATCTTCGTAGACTAACATATCCCCATTTCCAAGGGGGGTGTGTTCAGCATTTCGAGATATGCTAAAAGTATCTATTCCAATTCTATCAGTGGTTAGATCAATCTTTTCAAAAGGGGTGTGCCCCACAATCTGCTTAGGAAAATCACGATGATAAAATTCCTTCAAATCTAGCTTGTAGTCCGCCCAGATGGGACTTCCCGTTATAAATCTCCCGCCTCGACTTAGTCCAACGTGGTCGTGCAACCATGTTAATTTTTCTAATTGATCAGATTTTAGCGTCTCAAAATGCCATTTTTTAGGTTCATAATCTTCAGTATAACCCGCATGACTCACTAAAAAATCACCCAATTGATAAGCGATTTGTAATTCCAAATCATAAAGCATCTCTTTCACCCATTCAAATGCAAAAGGGTTCGTCACCGAGTAAGAAACCTGCTCATCAATTAAATAAGGAACATCATGATTACCCGCTAAAAGCACAACTTCCACCCCGCTTGCCACCATCTGCTCTTTCCAACGATACAAAAATCGTAAATCATCTTTATAAAATTCTGGGTAGCAAGTCGCACCCCACTGATCTGTGTAGTCACCCATCAAAATTACCCGATCAATTCCTCTATCCTTAACAACCTTACTTACTTCGGGCAGAATAAGTCGACACATTAAATGAGTGTCCCCGATTAATAAAGTTTTCATGTTATCGAAACCTCACTTTTAAACTTGAAACCGTCAATCTCAAAACCACCCATTAGATCTAAAGTAAATAGGGTTAATAATTCGTAGCTGTTGAGCCTGATTTTTTTATCCTTTGCGGTGATGCAAGTGTGTATTAGCTTTTTAACTTGCTCGTTTGGCAATTCATCAAGTAGATATTTCTCGCGTACCGCATCACTAATAATAGTCCCTAAAATCGTCTTTTTATTATACGGTTGCCGAATTTGTTGCATATAAGTGGCAATTAATTGATTCAAATTTGAATAATAAACAAAATCAAAATCAGCTCGATCGCTCTCAAATAAGTCTTGTAAATCATCCATCATGTCCCAAATCCCGTATTTGATCAACCCGTGATTCGCAGGTGTTATGTCTTGGAATTTCGATGCCATCATTGCCATTGCTTCCTTTTTCAACTTGGCAACAATGCCAGTTTTGTCAAAAAGGATTTCCCCAGTAGCAAACTGTGTTTGTGACATTAGATCTATGTTGGTGTAATCATCTTTGAAATAGCTTCTAATCTGGCACGGCGGGTTGGCAAAATATTCAATTAGTAGGCCTTCGATAATTTTGTTTCCCCTTTCGCGGTAGTTGACTGTTTCATCAAGAATAATATGAACATCTAAGTCTGAATGAGCGGTCGGATTGCCTGTGACAAAACTACCGCAGACTAAAATGCCGACAACGTCAGCTTTATGTTCGAAATTTTCGATGAATGTATCTAGTTTATTTTTCCAATTCATATCGGGTTCTTCCTTTGTTTTTAAGTCTTCCTATTATACCACGATCAGATTATAAATGCTATTTTTTTCCAAAACATTTAGTTAAAAAACCAGTTTAGTTTACACAACAAGCATTGTCTTATACTAAACCAGCTTTTCAATAAAAGTAACAGCAATGTTGTAATCTTACTGCGATGAACTATACCAAACTCAACATTTCAACCACACTACTCCCATCTCCCATTTTCTTTATTATCAACTGTTGAGCAATGCGGTCTTTCATTTCAGTCACATGACTAATTACTCCCACCATTCGATTCTCACCAATTTTTTCCAAAGCTTCCATAGCACTTGCTAACATTTCTTGATCCAATGAGCCAAATCCTTCATCAATAAACAATGCTTCAATCGCTGTCCCATTTGCTTCATTTTTAACTACTTCTGACAATGATAAAGCAATTGCTAACGCACAAATGAATGTTTCACCACCTGATAAGGTCTTTGTCGATCGGGTATTTCCTGTGATAAGATCATACACGTCAATATTTAATCCTGAAGCTTTTCGACCATCCCGTACATTTTCACTCAATGAAAGTTGATAGCGTCCGCCTGTTAATAAATTTAAATAATGACTGTTGGCATAATCTAGAACTTTTTCCAAATAAACTTGAATAACATAAGTCTCCAAATTGATTTTGCTTCCTCGATCAGCATTCATTACTTGATGTAAATCAGATAGTTCACGATATTTTACTAAACTATCTTTTTGAACATCCATCAACTGTATAATTTTACCGTGAACACCTTTTGCTTGATCTAACCGTGTTTTAGCGCGGACTTTATTTTGCGTTGCAACCGTTAAGACCTCTTGCGAGCTTATTTGCTTCTCATTTAGATTATCCATATCAGGCTTTTTAAAATTCGAAATTTTCAATTCAAGATTCTGAATATCTATTTCAAGCTGATTTTTTAATGCAAGGTGATTCGAAATTTCTTGTTGCAACACTTCAAGCTCATCTAAACGCTCCAAATACAAGCGAAGCTCCGATTCCTGAGTGATTAATGCTCGTTCATTTGCGAGCGAACAACTCAAATGATTCCGTAATCTAATTCCTTCTTCTTTCAAATTAGCCAACTGTTTTTGAATTTCTGAAGTCTGACCAGTTAATTCTGCGATGGCTTCCTTAGTCGTTTTTTCGATCTGTGCAAATCGGTCTAGGTTAGATTCAAAATCCTCAACTCTTTTATCTACCATTGCTATTTTGCTCTCATAAACCGAGTATGTCTTAAGATCAGGATATTCTCTTTCAAGTTTTTCTAAACTCTGGCAAGTCATTTTTAGTTCCGTTTCTTTTTCTTTCAACCCCAGTTCACAAACTTTCATTTTATCGTTAAGCTGCTCTTGATCTACTTCTAACATAGCGATTTCTTCTCTTATTTTTTCATTTTGCTTGTTTTTTTCCTTCAATTTAACTTTCCAATCGTTCACTACTCTTTGAAGATATACTGGATCGTAATTGTCAGGAAATTTTTTAACTAAACTTGAAAATTCTTCAACTAAATTCTTATAATTTGTTTGTTGATCAGAATTTTTCGTTAATAATTTTTCTTCTAATTGATCAATCGACTTGTCACTTGCAAAGACATTCTTCTCTATGTCTTCTATGCGCACTTTGCTTGCCGTCACTTGGGTTTCTAATTTTGTTAACTCTATGTCAGTACTTCTTAAGTCATCATCAAGCCCTTTTATTTTGGTAGTCAATGTAATGATGTTTTCAATGATTGATTGATTTTTATTAGACAACTTATCAAACTGATCATTTAATGTTTTACACACTTGATTTAGTGCCTCTTGATCGTATACAGCCGGTAATTCAATATCAGAAAAATTACACATCAGCTGTCTGTAGTAATCTTCTCGCGCTTTTGTTTTGCATTGAAGTAAGTTGGTTAATTTTTTGATTTTCTCATCATTTTCTAGTAATCGCTCTTTCTCCTTGACAATGCTTGCTTCTAATTTCGCAACTTCTGCTTGAAGTTTTTCGACCTCTTCCATAATCTTTTTTAATGCCTTGGGATTTGCGATAACTGTTTCTATTGATTCACAAACAAAAGGATGTTCCGTTGCGCCACAGACATCGCAAGCATGACCACTTTTTAATTCCGATCGCAGTTGTGCGACCATCAGCATGCGACGGTCTTTTTTTGAACTTTCTAGATTCTTTATTGATTCAGAAAGCGAATCTTGAGATATCTCAAGTTGTCTTTTACGATCATTTTTGATATCTATTTCCTTTTCTAATTGATCTGAGAGCTCTTCTTCCTCTTTCGTCATTTTGAATAATTCAACTTTTGCTATCCGCTCGAAATCTACAATTTTATGCTGCTGCTTTGAAAGCTCACTTTCCGCTGTTTTTTCGTTTTCCAAAACTGCTAACTGTTCTTCGGAATCATTTTGTTTCCTCACAATATTCTGTCTGTTTTTTATAGATTTTTCAACATTACTTTGTAAATCCGTAACCTTTTGGTGTTCTTGCTTTAACGTCTGCTCTTTTTCTTCTCTATCTTTCTTATCGCTTTTGATTTGTTGTTCAAGCTGCTCTTTTTCTTTATCTAATTTGGCAAATTCAACACTGATGATCCGTTTAAATTCTTTCACACGATTAGTATGACTAGCCATCTCCAAAGGTGGTATTTCTTCCATTTTTAGCTTCCTTAAACTATTCTGTAAAACTTCTATTTCTTCCTTTAATGAAGTTTGTTCTTTTTTGATTAGTTTTACCTTCATTTGCGCTTGTTTTTGGTCGATTACAAGCGTGTTTTTGATCTTTGCTTGTTCTTTTAGTAGCCTCCATTCTTCTTTTTCTTGCACCAATTTTTCAATTTCAGGGCGGCTGTGTTCAAGTTTTGTGTATTTTAAAATGGCTTGATCCCAGAGAATTTGTTTATCGCTTAATGCATTTTCTTTTTCCTTTTGATCATTTTTAATTTCAATCTCTCGTAAAGTGATTTCATCAAGCTTGCTTATATGCTCTTTTAAATCATTGGCAAAGATTAATCTGTCTTTTGTATGAAGCCAATTAGCAAATTGTGCTTGTTGTTCGGTGATTTCTGTTTTGTATCGCTTTTGTGCTTTTTCTAAATGATCGAAATACGTGCTGATAATACTCCCTTCTTCTAAAGCTTTATTGGCATCGACAAGCCTAGATTGAGCATTTTTATACAAATTATCAGTCGCTAAATATTTCAACTCGTGTTCTTGGATGATTTTCGCTACTCTTGCGGCCTTATCTTGAATATTTCCTAGTAATAATTGCTCTTTTTCCTCAAAAGACCAGATTTCACTTTCAAATTGGGCGTCTAACTGAGCGGCGAGTTGTTCGAATTCTTTTTTTGCTTCGCTGTGACGCTCTGAAAGATTGCGGGAGAATTTTTCGAAAAGGGTTATGCCAAAAATGTTTTTTAATGTTTCAAGTTTATCGCCACTTTCGGCATTTAAAAATTTGCGGAATTCGTTTTGTGGAAGGAGAATAACTTGTTTGAATTGATCGGCATTAAAGCCTAGGAGTTCGCTAATTTCATGACTTACTTCTTTGTGCAACGTGGCAATACTAGTGATTTCTGTGCCGTTAATCGCGTCTACAATGGCTAAGTGAGCAGTTGGCTTATGAATTGTTGTTCTGTTGCCTCTTAAGGTTTTTCTTTCTTGCTGGATGGTTCTTTTTACACGATAAAGGTGTTCACCATGGCGAAAATAGAAGGTCATTTGAGTAAGTGGATCCTCAATTGTTGCAAAGGTTGAGCGCATTTCATCTGACTTGCGTTCTCCACACCCTGTGTCAAATAAGGCCATGGTCATGCCGTCAAATAAGGTACTTTTCCCAGCACCGGTATTTCCTCCGATTAGAAAAAGCGGATCGGCTTCTAAACTTTCAAAATTCACAATGGCATGACGATAAGCACCAAAGTTAATTAGTTCTAATTGTACGGGTTTCATTAATTGCCCTCCTTTTTAATTGCTTCCATAATGCTTTCGACAATTTCACCCTGATAATCAGTCATTTGTTCTTCACGAACTGCTTCATAAAAGTTAGTCACTACTATCTCAGGTGATAATTCTTTGTGTTTTTGTTTATCGCTTTGTGGCATTTGAGCTGTTTTCTGATTTTTGTTTTCTTCAATACTAATTTCAACGATATCTTTACCATAAATTTCCTCCAGTCTTGCGCGAACATTAATACCAGTCATAGCTTTCCGATCGTAATCTGTTAATGCGAAGCTAAACCACGCTTTGTGACAGGGTTGTTGCTGAAAAAATTGTGGATTTGTTGCTGTTATAAAGCTTTCCTCAATGACGATTAATTCCTTTTTCACCTCAAGAGGAAAAAATTTTTTGCTAACCCCCGTAGCGGTTAGATCGACAACGTAAACGCCTTTTTGAGACTTCATTTTTGCTTCCTTTGTATTAAAAACAAGCGGGCTGCCACTGTAAACGATGGTTTCGGTAGGACTGGCATGGTGAGTATGGATATGACCTAATGCAACATAGTCAAAGTCGTTAAACAGGTCGCTAGTGAGAGTGGCAAGTCCGCCGATGGTTGAAGTCACCTCGGATGTCATTTGCTTGCGTAGCGCTTCTTCATGCTTCGCGCCTTTTTTGGTAACGGCAAAATGGGTGATGAGCACTTGTTTTTTTTCAGGGTTAAATTGTTTTTTAATATCGATTAAGATTCGCTTTAGGCAATCTGTTATTTTTTGATAAGTTCTAACTGTTTCGTCATCTTCACCTACTACTTGTTTGTAGTAGACTCTGATGTCCATTGGATCGAGATAAGGGAGTAAAAACAGCTGTACATTTTCTGTTTCAACAGGCCTTAGAGCTTGATCTAGGCTCGTGTGAAGGTATAGATTTCTTTGTTTGAAAAAGTCATAGCCAAATTCTAAACGCTTGGCACTATCATGATTTCCTGTAATTGCATAGATAGGTATTCCAGCTTCTAAGACTGTTTTCTTTAACATATTATTAAAAGCTGTTACTGCTTCAACGTTAGGTACTGAGCGGTCGTATAAGTCGCCTGCAATGATGATGCCATCAACTTTTTCTTTTTTAGCAATAGCAAGGATTTGGTTAAAGGCGAATTTTTGTTCTTCGAGCAAGCTAAAGCCATTTAGGGTGCGACCGATATGCCAGTCAGCAGTGTGTAATAATTTCATCAAATCTCACAACCTTTCGAGTAATTTCTGATTTATTCATTATATCACGAATCGCTTTTTATTCCAACAATACTCACCAAGATTTCGCAAAAAAAGACCCGACATTTTGCTGAGTCTTTTATTTTTCTACAATTTCAACCCCCAAATGTTCATATGCCGCAAGTGTTACAACCCGTCCACGTGGTGTTCGTTTAATAAAGCCAATTTGCAATAAATACGGCTCGTATACATCTTCAAGAGTTTGTGATTCTTCGCCAATGGAGGCAGCAATGGCTTCAATACCACAAGGACCACCGTTAAATCGCTCGATAATTCCACGCAAGAATTTGTGATCAATGTAATCTAGACCTAATTTATCAATGTCTAGTTTTCCTAATGCCATATCAGTAATGTCTCTTGTAATAAGACCATCGCCTTTGACTTGAGCATAATCGCGAACGCGCCTAAAGAGCCTGTTGGCAATTCTCGGTGTTCCTCTTGAGCGTTTAGCGAGTTCAGTTGCGGCATCTTTTTCAATGATAACATCATAGACGTCTGCTGTTCTTTGGACGATTAATTTCAAATCTTGGATGTTGTAATATTCTAAGCGATTAAGCACTCCGAAGCGATCCCGTAGGGGCGCAGATAAATCCCCCGCGCGTGTGGTTGCACCAATAAGTGTAAAAGGGACAAGATCGACTCTGATACTTCGAGCCGATTCGTCTTTTCCAACGACGATATCTAAGACGTAATCTTCCATTGCAGGGTAGAGGACTTCTTCAATTTGGCGTGGCATACGGTGGATTTCGTCAATAAATAAAACGTCACCCGGTTCGAGAACAGACAAAATAGCTGCCAAATCACCGCCACGTTCAATCATAGGTCCTGATGTGTATTTTATGTTGACGCCCATTTCATTTGCGATGATTGTGGCGAGGGTAGTTTTTCCGAGTCCTGGCGGACCAAATAGCAAGACGTGATCTAGCGTTTCATTTCTATTTTTGGCAGCTTGGATAAAGATTTCAAGGTTTTCCTTAATTGCTTTTTGGCCAATGTATTCATTTAGGCGGTGCGGGCGCAAGCTAAGTCCAGAGATATCTTCTTGTAATTCTGCCCCATCCATTAAGCGTTCTTCTTCCATTTTTATCATCCTTATTTATTTTTCCATTCAAAATTCACGTGTCTGGTACGGGTTGACTTCATCAAACAGCAAAGAGCGATATACACTAACAAATTCTTCTGACTCGCCACATGCCACTGCGCGTTGTTCAATCATTTCTATTTTTCCTTATGTTGTATGTTATTTTACCACAAGTTTAGCCTCGCATCAAAAGTTGCAATCCTTGCTTGATCAATCCGTCTACTGAATCTGTGGATGATTTCAAGGCTGACTGGACGCGTTTTAGCTCTTTGGCACTATATCCAAGTGCTTCTAACGCCTCAAGCGCTTCGTCTAAATTCCCTTGTTTCGACATAATAGCAGAGGAAGGCATACCAGTGATATCTAATTTCCCTTGCAAATCTAAAATAATTTGACTAGCTGTCTTCGGACCGATTTTTGGAAATTTGGTTAAATATTTGGCATCCCCTTCTGTAATGGCACTAGCAAGCCCTATCATATCACCTGTTGCTAAGATGGCACAGGCTGTTTTGGGACCGATCCCTCTTGCACTGATAAGGCTAGTGAATAAATCTAATTCTTCCATCGTTTTAAAGCCGTATATAGAAATATCATTTTCAGACACAACTTGATGAGTGTACATGGTTAGTGAAACACCGATTTCAAATGAATATGGATTAGATGTATAAACCTTGTAACCTACGCCACTGACATCGAGCGCAACGAAATCTTTTTTGATAAAATCGATGGTTCCTTTTAAAAATGCGAACATATGATAGCCTACTTTCAAATTTTTTTTCAATTTCAAATAAATACGCTCATTTTCCGAGTTGTTGTATCTACTTTAGTCACATAAGTATAATTATATCACATTTCGGCAAAATAAGTAATAGGCGTAAGGTAATTGATCTGCAAAACGTCAAAAAAGGAGGAATTACTATGCCCCGTTTAAATACAGAATACATTGCTAAGCTACAACATGCCCATTTTAGGCGTGCAAAGTTAAATACAGACCTTGCTATTTTCAAAGATGAACTTCAGATTCGCAAGGCACTTCAAAAAGAACTTGACGAAAACGAGCAGGTATGATATTCTTATAGCATCAATTTCTATTTGAGGAGTGTTTGCTATGAAGTTTGTTCATACTTGTTATCGTGTCAAAAATCTAGAGGAGTCGGTAAAGTTTTATCAAGAGGCTTTTGGCTTTGAAGAAAAAAGGCGCGCAGATTTTCCTGAACACAAATTCACCTTGGTTTATTTAACTTTACCAGGAGATGTTAATGAACTAGAATTAACTTATAATTATGACCACCCAGGCTATGAAATTGGAAATGGATATGGACATATTGCTTTGACAGTTCCTGATTTAGAAGGAATGCATGCGAAACATCAAGAAGCAGGTTATGAAGTAACCAAGTTAATGGGATTGCCAAATACAGAGCCAGGTTATTATTTTGTGCTTGATCCAGATGGCTATAAAATTGAGGTAATCCGTGAGAAATTTATTGGTTAAGAGGTGTGAATAATGGCTGCATTGAGTGAAAATTATACGGTAGTCAAGGAATTTAGAACAGTTTTCAATCCTGAACAGTTTGATGAGAAAATTGCACAGGTATTATTAAAATACGATTTTCTTGTGGGTGATATTTCTGAAAATCATTTGCGATTAAAGGGATTTTATCATGATAAGCGTCGAAATGTTGACGCAAATAAAAAAGCATCTAAAATCGAAAAATATATTAGAGAATCGTGTAATTATATGTGTCCGCATTATGTCATAGAAAAGACAACACGAGCAACAGCTACGCCACAACGGAAAAAGCCTAAAGGAAAAAATTACAATCATAAAAAACGCCCTGCAAAGCAGCAGTCTCAAGTTAAAGCTGCGACTTCCTAAAATGGCGTTTTTCTTTTTTTTCTAAACTGAAAAATTTTAATGTACAAGATCGTGGAAAAAATAATTTAGGATAATGACTAATAAAACTCCTATCAACATGACAAGAAATTTCCACTTACTACGCCCTGAATATTCAATAGCAAGGGGGAGGATTTCAGAGAAAACAACACCTAGAATGCAGCCGGCTGCGATGGCAAACATCAAGCCTGATAGATAAACATTAATCCCCCCTAGCAAATAGCCAATAATAGCTCCCAACACAGTAGCAATACCAGCAACGCCACAAATACCAATAATTTTCCACCATTTAGCATCCCCTGCTTTAAGGGGTATTGCAATACTCATTCCTTCTGGAATGCAAGAAAGACCGATAAGGAGTGCCGCTGTTACAGAGCCTGCGCTTCCAATGGCAAGTCCTTTGGGCAGATCGTGAAGGATGATTGCCAATGCCACAGGGACTGCTGCAAGAATCATGCGTCTTTTTTCTGCTTTAGTTAGTTGATGAGCATCTTCATGGGAACAATCTTCCGTGTGAGGAAGAACACCGTGAATATGCTCGTGACCATAGTGATCAAAAAGACTTAAAATGACGACTAATCCCACACCGATAGCAATACCTAAAACAGTTAGCCAAATACCAGCACCACTGTGTTGGTACCAATATTGGTAGATAGCGCCTGTTGTCGCATCGGTAGCCACATGATAATGTCCATGACCAATGGCATGTGGAATAAAATCCACAAACACTAAAGTAACCAAAACTGATGCAGCAAAGATAAAGCTCAATCCGATAAATTTTTTGCTTGGTCGACTAATAAAAATAGCGATCGCACCCCCAAGCACCGAGCTTAAAAAGCCTGCAACTGTCGCTAAAAAGATAATATTGATAAATTCTGGGGTAAATGTTAGCATGTTTTCTTCTCCTTGTAGAACGCTTAAATTTCTGTAAACATTAGATCATGAACGACATCGCTAATGATTAATCTTAAGCGATACTCCCCTGTTTCAACCACATAATGTAAGTTTCCTCGTTGATATGCACTCTGGGTATTATCATTCGCTTCTGGATTGTCATCAATCCCTAAATGAGGAAATAACTCCATAAAATTGATTCTTGGACTTCCTGATTCAGTTGGCCCCGCATATAGATGGTGATGCCAATAGCCTGATTCAAAACTAGGGTGTTCTTCTGATGGATTAGTTGAAGCTTGAATTACAATATCACCAATTTGAATTAAAACATTTCCACCTTGAAGTTCACCAACAAACGTTAATGTTGCATGTTCAAAAGGTGTATCATGACCATGGTGGATTTCCTCACTTTCATCTAAAACAAGTCGATCTAACTCAAAAACGGCGCGCGGTTCTATTGCTTGAGGCTCATTGTTATTATCGCAAGCTACCATCGCAACCGTAGCAATCAAAATAGTAAACATCATAAATAATCTTTTCATTTTTCATTATCTCCTTCCCCGTTTTGGGGCTTTATTTGATTTAAGCTTGTCAAAATTTGTCCTAAAACGGTGATGAGTGTTGTCTTAGTCTTGGCAACCTTTGCACAAGCAGTCGATTTGATGTTGGAGCTCTTTTAGCGTCTCTTGAACTTTTTGCTTTGACACTCCAAGTTCTTTAGCGATATCTCGAATACCTGTGTCGTCCATACGCACATTCAAAATCTTCTCACCAATTCCTGCTTTCCACCCGTTATAAGTATATTCTAATTTGAACGACTTAGCTTCACAACTGTCATCCTTGCAAATATACCGCTGCTCCCCTTTAGCACTTTTTCCGTTTTTGGAGACATTACTTCCTGTGCATTCAGGACAGCTAATATCATTTATTAACATGCCAACACCACCTCAAAAAATCACTCTTTTAGGACGACTTGCATCATTTTATCACACTTTTAGGACGATTGCAAGTAGTAAATGAAATTATCACTGCATAATAACTATTTTATTAAGGTATTCAAGAAAATCATCGCATGACGCTATCTGAATATCGGAAACAATATCAGGTATGAGAAAAGCCATCATTCGAGTTTGAAATTCGAATGATGGCTTACAACATTTACGCTAAATCAATTTTGCTTTGGAATCAGATCAATCTGTAATCCAATCCCATCTAAATACGGTACGGTGAGGGCAATAACCCCATCTCTTTAGCTCAACTCCTAATATTTATTTTGACAATTGCGAAATAATCCTAAATGCTCAACATTTGCCCAAAATCACCTTTAGTTGAGCTTTTGTCATGGAATTTAGAAACTTGCCAAAGCAATCACTTACATGGAAGAGTGATTTCTGCGATTGGTAGCCCCTCTGCACCCACCGTGAGCGTGATGTCTCGACTATCAATATCAGCTGTCAAGCAAATGAGAGCTAGTCCATTCCATGTCCGTCTTTTACCGGTGCCGTAATTTTCATCCGTACATGGATTCCCACTACCAAAGCCAGCTAGTTTTCCCCCTATTACTGAGGCGGTTAACTCGATGTTTTCGGTCGGAACAATGATACCTTTTTCATCTAGGATTTCGATTTGGACGAATGCTAGGTCAATTTCGTCTGCTTGAATAGTTGCTGTTTCTGTGATGAGGTTGATTTTGGCTGGAATCCCTGCTGTTTCTAAGATCGCTTCTGCCACTGGTTGCCCATTTTTATATGCGATGGCTTTTAGTGTTCCAGGATGATATGGTATTGTGAAATTGGAAACTAATCTGTTGACGGTTGTCACACCTAATGTTTTTCCATTAAGGATATATTCAACTTCATCGCAGTCCGCGTAAGCTTCGAGGTCGATAGGGTGTCCAAGGTATTCATCGGGCCAAGTCCAAGATTTGTAAACATCGCTCCATTGCCAACCTAATCCTGAAGATTTTCTGCCAATAAATTGGGGTGGTTTGGCAAACAAGTGGATGCCTGCATCTTGACCCCACATGATTTTGCGGTAATAGCTTTGAGGACGACGGTTGCCAGAGAGGTCTAAGTCGCCTTGGTAACAGGAAAGCCATGGGTAAGCACCGAGCATACCAGTCATCATATCTTGTACATTTCTGATGACGCGTCCGGCACCAGCTTCACCCAAGTTATCGTAGGCTGTCCAGATAAAGTCACCGATGACATTGGGATTTTGCATCATGGCTTGGTAGTAATCGTAGGTCGTGGTGGCGTGGGTTTCGCTACCGATAATAATGCGGTCTGGATATTTTTCGCGGTCGGTAGCGTAACGTTTGTAGAGATAGTTGTAACCGACGATGTCGATGGCTTCTAAAGTAGGAGCAGATAGCTCGCCCCAGATGTCATGCCCGTCTATCATGCCGTTACCCATATTGTTGGTTTCAATTTGGCTGATGGCTTCGTCAAATGCATGAGGGTCAGACATCATTTTTTTCATTCGTTCTGCCGTTTCCTCTTTACTTTTTTGACCTTGTTGCATAGGGTTAAAAGGAATGATAGCTGGTTTTCCCTTGGAACGTTTTGATTTTATCATGCTGTGAATACCAATCGTGACAGGTCTACTTGGGTCGAGGGTGCGTACGAAGTCAGCTTGCATTTTCGTGAGATTCGCACCATCTGACATGCCACCACTCTCTTTTAATTCATTTCCAATCGACCAGCAAAAAACAGACGGATGGTTGCGGTCGCGCATGACCATTGCGGTTGTGTCGCGTTGCCACCAGTCGTCAAAATAAAGGTGGTAATCTAGATCACTTTTGCCAATTCGCCAACAATCAAAGCTTTCATTAATGACATACATTCCCAGTCGGTCACATGCTTCTAAAAGAGCATTTGATGGCGGATTATGTGCGGTTCGAATCGCATTGTAACCCGCTTCTTTTAAGCGTCGAATTTTACGTTCCTCTGCTTTTGGATAGGCTGATGCTCCGAGCAAAGTGTTGTCATGATGGATACAGCCCCCTAAAAGTTTGACAGGATCGCCATTGACACGCATACCATTTTTAGCATCGATATCAATCTGACGAATACCGATTTTTTGATTGCTAACATCGGTACCAAGGTTCGTTGTAAGCGTGACGGTCAAATCGTGAAGATTCGGGGTTTCGGCTGACCAAAGTAATGGGTCATCGAGTTCGATTTCCAGGGAAATTTGTTTGTGACTGTTTTTGTCAACCATAACATCAATGGTGCTTGTTTTTTCACAAATTGCCACTGTTAATTCGCCTTTCACCTGGTTTTCACTACTATTTGTCAAGGTTGCTTCAATTTTAATTGTTGCTTTTTCTTTTGTGACTTTTGGTGTAGTAATGAAGATATCCCACGGTTTTATGTGGCATTCTTCCCCGAGCCAAAGGTTGACTTCACGATATAGTCCGCCACCTGAATACCAACGAGAATTCGGTTGCGTGCAACGGGTAATAATTTCTAATTCGTTATCTTCGCCGGGAATGATGGTATCTGTAATGTCGAGTTGCCACGGCGTATAGCCATAAGGATGAATGCCTAAAGCCTCACCATTTAAAGTTACTTCCGCGTTCATATAAGCACCATCAATATCTAAAATTACCGACTGCCCTGCCCATTCGGTTGGTACGTCAAAATTCTTCCGATAAACAGCTCGACCACCTGGGAAAAAGCCAGTTGCTGCCCCACCGATTGCATCGGGTGAGCGCTCCATATTAATAATGTAGTCATCTGGTAAAGTTACTTCAACGCGGGGATTTGTATCTTGCATCCAGTTGGCTTTCCCTTCGCCGATGGCACGCGTCCAATTATGATTAAAATTAATTTTTTTCATCTCAAATCAACTCCATGTCTATTCTTTTATCCAGAGCTTAACATTGCCTGTGATTCCACATTTGTTCGTTGGTTCTGGTGCTGGTCGCCCAGGAAGAGCTCTTTTTTCGACCGCTCGTTCAAGGGTCGTGGCGACTTCAATCACGATTTTATTATCACCAACTTTTACTAGCGACGTAATGTCAAAAATATAATTTGGAACTATTTGAATTCCGGCACTAATGCCGTTGACAAACACTTCGATACCTTCGGTCGTATCATTGATTTCTAAAATCACTTGCTTGACATTCAACAAATTCACGACTTTTTTATATCGCACAAACCCAGCGAATTGCGGATTTTCTCGCTCAATTGTATCCGGTAGATTAACTATTTTCTCACTGGTAAATTCTGGATAATCAATCCCACTACAAACAGTACGCTGCCAATCGTCATTCAGAATGGTTACAGTTCCTTCTGACTTGATTGGCGACCGTAAATCGGTAGTCGACTCATCAAAAATAACTATTAAACTCTTACTTGGCTCTAACGAGAGCTTTAAAGTGGTCGTATCGCCATCGCATTTTGCTTCAACCGTTTCCAAAACATTATACCACGCATTATAAACATAACACGAACCGATTGCTGGCACAGTTATTTCGCCAACGTATTTTTTGGCACCTTCATTAAACAAATAGAAGATTTCATTTTCGTTTTGGTAGTGTAAACATCTAATCCCAGCATCTGCAGGTTGAAGTTTAATTTCTGCCACCCAGTCGATTGCATTAATCAAATCATCAAATGATACAACCGTTCCACCAGCAACTCCCTTTGGTCGCTTATTAATAAAGATAACTGGAAAATCTTTTGCTAACATTTTTTCGACTGCTTGAGCAAATTCTGCGGTTACGAAGTCGGTCTCAGGAACTACTAAAACACGGTATTCTTGAGTATTCACTTTTAACGTTTTATTAATTTCGGTCAAATATTTATCTTCTACAAAAACATCAGTTGGAATAAAATGGTAATCAATTTGGCGTTCTGCTAGAATTCTTGCTGGTACTTGGCAATACATTCCTTCGCCCGTTGTCCAATCGGCTTCAGCATGATATAAAATCGCAACTGGTATGATTGGTCGACCATCATTAATTAATTCGCACACGCGGTTCATGTAACGCATTAACTGATCAAAATGGCGGTATTGCGGGTTATGACCATGTGCATAAAAATGGGGTGGACAATCTGGATCCGGGAAAGCTTTTGGACTAAACGCGTGAGGAACAAAGTGGTTAATTCCTCGAACCATGAAATGGTCGGCGAGGTATTTCATCAATGTAACGCCAGCTTCCCAACCGTAATTGCCAAAATTCTCACACATTGCCCGACCTCTTTTAAGTGGTTCAATCGCAGCAGCACTTGCCCCTAGTTTTCCGAGGGCAAAATGATAAAATGTACCATCACGGTTAGTACCAGTCGATGAAGTCATTTCTAAATCTTCCCCCTGAGGAATTACTTGACCACCGATATTATCAATCCCAGCCATATCTTGTCCCGCTAATCCACGGAAGAAATGTCCCAGACTCGAAGCTGTTCTTGTGTGTTGGTTATTGTCTTCGATTAAATGACCAATATATTCGACGCCACGTTCACGGCACCAGTCGCCAATTTGATAAGAAAAGTTTTGCTCAACTAATCGAGTTACAGCATCCATATAATCGTAGCGGATTTTTGTTGTTAGTTCAAAGCCAAAATTTTCATCCCAGATAAGAGACAAGTATTTGGTATAATCTTCACCCCAACGACCTTTTAATTCGGTTTCCAGTTCGTCACTCCACGGTTGATCATCAATTTCAGCCAGGGTTTTGTCTTTCAAATACAAATTCCCGTTGCCAAGTTCAGGTTCATCAGAAAAGAAACCAACGATTGTTTTACCGAATTCAGTTTTATATCTCGCATAATGCGGCTCATAAACCGCCTCGATTAACTGTCGACAAGAATCCTTACTAATCATATTGATATAATCACGATGCGGACCGCGGTTACGGGTTAAATGTAACGCATAAATCGTCCATTCACCAGCTGGGACTTCCCATTCGCACAAATCATGGTGTATTGGTAACAAAACGATGTCTTCGGATTTTTCACCCTTTAATCTAACAGCAACAATCCCTAACAACTGGTCGTCATCAAAGGTTTCCAAATCTTTTAAAATAAATTCTTCAATCCTTGTTTTTTGATGTGGATTCGGATGTTGATATTGTTCGATGGTAATTGATAACTTTTCACCAGCACTCACAGTTTGTAAAACTTTATAAGTTACAAATTGGCGACGTAATTCCAATGATTTATTTTTTAACGCCCCGTTGGCATAACCAGTTGGAAAATGACTATCATCCAAAATCCATACTTTCATGTTGCGCATTTTAGCTTCGTCTAAAATAATATCTAAATCGTACCACCATTGCTCACCACAATAATCTGGATGGGGACGACTTTCAACGCAAACTGCGCCAATGCTGCAGTTATTGATAACTTCCATATAGTGGCGCAAAGTTGCTTCGTCTTCACCATGTTGCCAGAAAAACGGTAAGATGTAGTTGCCACCTTGATTATTTAAAAGTTTTGATATTTTAGTATTCATTCTCGTCCCTCATTCCTAAAATATTTTTCTTGTTTCATTACTTGACTATCACTTTTGACGAAAACACTTTTCGGTCAATCACCAACTTCTCACCAACAATTTCAAATTCACTTAGCAGCCTGACATCTTGCGAAGAAGTAGCAACGAAAACTTCAACTTTACCAGATTCGACTACCTGACTCATTTCTAAGTCGTGGAACGCCAATTGTTTCATGTCAACTGTGAATTCCACAGTTTTCGTTTCACCAACGGCAAGTGGAACCCGCGCAAAACCAACCAATTGTTTAACCGGGCGGACAACACTACTAACCGAATCGCGGAGATAAAGCTGCACAATTTCATCACCATTTCGGTCACCGATATTTTTTATTTGACAAGCAATTTTAATTTTCCCATCGACTGCAACTTCCCCGGCTAGTTCCAATCCGCTATACGCAAATTCAGTGTAGCTAAGTCCAAAGCCAAATGGATAGCGCGGAGTATTTTTATCGTGATTAATATCTTCTGCCCAATCAGTAGTTTCTGGATAGAATGGTAACCTGCCATGATACATCGGAATTTGCCCTTTTTCTTTGACAATTGTAATCGGGAGTTTCCCACTTGGATTAACAGTCCCATCTAAGATATTAACAATCGCATCCGCACCCATCTGTGCTGGCGTCCAAGTATACAACAAAGCACTACTATTTTCGGACACCAGTGGCATCGCTAATGGACGACTATCGACAATAACTGAAACAACTGGTTTACCAGTCTTAAATACAGCTTCCATCAATTCAACTTGTGGTTGCTCCAAATCAATATTCATATTATCCTTGTTTTCACCCGAAGTCGCATCCTTAGCGCGCATGCTTTCTTTTCCGCCTAAAACCGCAATGACGATATCAGCCTGCTTAATTGCAGCAATTGCTTCGTCAATCCCACCCTCAAGTGCCGTTCGCGTTTCACACCCCTTGGCATAAAAGACGTTCTCACTACCAAAACGTTCTGCTAATACTTCTTTGACACTGCGACAGTTTGGATAAAACTTTCGGGTAAATTCTTCCGCCGTTTCATAAGTTTTATCCGATTTCGACAAATTTTCTCGGAGTCGGTTCATAATCAATTCCCGTTGCTTCGGTGATGGTTTGTCATCAAACACAATGCCAGCATCAATCAAGTTTTGCTTATATTCGGTAATGTAGGTCATATAAGCCATCTTTAAGAAATTATCCTCTGAACGGTCAAAATCACGACTGGTCGTACTAGCAGTTCCAACCGCTGAATAACCGCCAAAGAAATTAACTTTCGCATCAGCTGATGGTCCAATCACGGCAATCTTCAATTGTTTTGGTAGTGGTAAAATATTACCTTCATTTTTTACTAAAACGATTGATTTCTCAGCAATTTCTTGCGACAACAATTCAGCCTCGGGCTTGCTAATTTCAGCACCAAAATCACCATCTTGGTACGGATTTTCAAACAGTCCTAACTTAAACTTCATTTCTAATACGCGTTTAACTGATGTATCAACAACCGCCTCATCTAATTGCCCAGTTTCAACTGCTTCGACTAACAGTTGATAATAAGAATTACTCGGTTGTTCGACGTCCATTCCCGCTTTTAAAGCAGCAATTGCTGTATCCATCTTATCCTCTGTCACACGGTATCTTGCATTCGCATGACTAATACTACCATAATCAGCAACAACCAAACCATCGAAGCCAAGCTTTTCACGTAAGATGTCAGTCAATAACCATTTTGAGGTCGAAACTGCTTGGTCATTCAAGATCCCGTAGCTGTTCATCACACCAAGCAAGCCACCATCATGAATCGCCGCTTCAAACGGGAAACAAAACGTATCAAATAACCGTCGCTCGCCGATTTGCTGCTCACCACCGTTACGACCGCCTTCCGCATTACCATAACCAACAAAGTGCTTCGCCGTCGCCATCACTTCATTATCACCTTGAATCCCTTTAACAAATTCAGTCCCCATCTGTGCGACTAAATACGGATCCTCACCGTATGTTTCACCAATTCTACCCCATCTCGGGTCACGTCCCAGGTCAAAGACTGGCGAGTGGACAGCTTTGATACCAAATGCTTTAAGTTGCTTTTTGACGACTTCGCCCATTCGGTTTGCTAAATCGGGTTCCCATGTTGAGGCGATGTTTAGGGATTGAGGGAATGTTGTTGCGCCTGGAATTTGAGCACCAGCAATCCCCTCGTTATGGACAAGTCCTGGGATGCCTAAGCGAGTTTCTTCTACTAGATGGCGTTGGATTTCTTTGAGTTTGGCTAAATCCTTTTGATTATCACCTGTTAGCGAACTGTTTAAGCAACTGATGGTGCCGATTCCTTGGGCGAGGTTGGGGAGGATTCTGTCCATACCGCCAGCTGTCATGACGCATGTAAGCTGGGCAACTTTTTCTTGCAAGCTCATTTGATTTAAAAGGTCTACTACTCTTACATCAATGGGTTGATTTGGGTCTTTGAATATCATTTCTGATTCACTCCTTTGATTTTCGACTCTTCCTAACTAATAATTTCAACGCCGTCTGGTGCGATGACGTTGACTTTTATATCATCGCCATTTCTTTCCCATTCTACTTGGATTTCGCCTTTTGGCGTGTGGACACATCCCTTTGCCCAATCGAAATAGGCTGGATTGGGTTTGACAGAAATGGCAGAAAATCCTGGTTTTGCAGGGCGAACGCCTAGGATGACACTTGGAATTTCGTATAAAGCGAGCGCCCCCCATGCGTGACAATCGCTACGAGCGTCTACATCGTTTTCTTGACAGGTTGTAAGATTATTTTTGACCATTTCACGCCACGGTTCCCATAGTGCGTTTGTTTCTTCGTAGATATCTGCTTTTTCTAATGCTCGAAATAGTTCAAATGCCATAGCGACAGAGCATTTTGGCCAGTCCTCTTTGAGAGATTTTCTAATAATTTGTGCCCATTTTTCTTTCGGAGCAGTTTCTGTTAAGACTGCCCATACTTGGCAATGTTGGCTATATTTTAATACACTCGGTCCGTCTAGATAGAAGCCATCTTCATCTTGGCAATGTTGGTTAATGGCCATTTTGACAGTTTCAGCTCGCTTAAGGTAGTCGCCCGCATTTTCGTTTTTGCTGACGAATTCAGAAAGCTCTGATGCCATTTGTAAGCCATAAATGTACAGGAAGCTCTCCATGGTGATTGGGCCTTGGAGGATGGCATCTGGCACGCCTGCTGTTCGTTCCCAATGAGTTGTCCAGTCAATAAATGACCAGCGTTCTTTCGTTCGGATAATGCCACCGACTTGACCAACAAGACCTTGTTCATTGAGGTTGCGGTGGAAAAATTCTAAAATGGCATCTACGGTTGGGAGGTAGCGCCTAACTAATTCTTGGTCGCCAAAGTGCATCATATGGTCATGTATCATCATAATGTAGAACAGTGAAAAGCCTGGGATTACATTGCCTGAGACGGTCGGCCAACAGCAATTGGTTAAACCGTCATATCTTAAGCTACGGTGGTAATCGTCAATGGTGCGACGGGCCATGCGGTCGTCTGCGCTAACAGCATATGTGTATAGAATTTGTGTTCTTGCGTCCATTGCGTATTGGAGTTGTTCGTAAAATGGGCAATCTTCGTAAGTTTCATGCATACAACGTCGTAGGGTGCGGAGGCTGATATCCCAGATTGGTGTTAGGGTTGGGTCTGAGGTTTCGACTGTTGTTTTTGCTTCTAGTGGGTAACCAGTTTCGCGATAGGAGAAGTCTGAAATTTTTAAAGGTTGTGCACCTACCTTGATTTTAAGTGCAGTGAATCGGAATGTTCTGAACCAGAATGGCTCGTAATATTCAGGGGATTGTTCGTCGCCAAAGCCACCTACGGTGTAGTGGTCGGTAAAGCCCTCGAGATAGCCGTTTTTGCTGTCTGTTCGGTCGCCTTTTATGCCACGTGAAAAGACTGTTTTTTCAGCCGGTGGGTAAACGTAAGCTTCTGATGTCAGGATTTCAATTGCTGTACCTGCACCACCTGCAAATTCAAACATAAGGAAGCCTGTTGTGAGTTCTCCAGCATCGATTTCGATGATATGCTCGGTGTTTGTGGCAAGTTCGAGGCTGTTTCCAGATATAAGGGCATGCCATTTTTGTTCATCAACCCCTGATTGACGGATTTCCTTGATTCCTGTAAACCTGGTTGTCCTTTCAAACATCGGTGGGACTGGGCGTGGATGTAGGTTCGCTGGGCTGGTTGCCATCGGCATTCTCGGAGATTGGAACATGCTGTATGGGATGGCGTCGTTCCAATTTGAATCATCGAAATTATTGTATTGCCAACCCTGTAATGTTGGGTTGCCTGTTGCGACTTCAAAAATGTCTAGATAGATACTATGTGCAACTTCAGGAACGAACTTTGTAGCGGTATTTTCTATCCATTTCCACGTCTCATCTGCATATATGGGTGTGGTTTCTCCTGAAGCTGATTCACATAGGTCGCCTTTGAGATAGAAACCTGGGTATGGCGTGCGCCAGATAGAATGGTTACCTGTTGGGATTGGGGAGAGTCTGAGGACTGACGCGCAGATAATATTTTGACCTACTTGTAAATAAGGTGCGATGTCTACGGTTTCGTAGTACCAAACTTGGTCATCACCTTTACATGGTCCAAATGAGACTGATACACCATTGATATATAGTCGATAACGCGTATCAGCCGAAATATTAATAAGGGCTGTCTCGGGCAAAATGTCTAGGCTTAACTCTTTTCGAAAATGGAAAAGTTTGTTCTCACTTGTTTCTTCTGTACCGGTCCATATCCAGCCGGTCGGTGGGATTTTCATTCTATTCACGGTTGTTCATCTCCTTATTTTGAAACCTTTTTCATGTTAATTATTATATCACGGATAGCTTGAAATCGTTAGGAATAGTTACCAAATAAATTTATCTTTTTTGCTCTGGCGCAAGATAGCTTCTGTTAAAAAATAATCGCCATAAATAACAGGCGTATCGGCTAGCATATCATTGTGATATTGCAAACCACTCATTAAAAGGGCACCATCTTCCTCAGGATTCCAATTTGCATAACGTCTTACGCATAAATCGGTAAGTTTTTGAGCACTTTTTTCATACACAAAGCGTTGCGATTCCGATACATGCAGTGAAAGTTCATGAAAGCCACAAGCTAGTAAAACACCTGCAGATGAATCCAGTCGTTCCGGTTCAGTCGGGGCGAGGAAATCCAAAACAGGCACCCAGTCGCGAACGGCTAATTGTGAAATCGCAAAATTAGCACAACGTTTTGCCCCCTCCAGATAGCGGATTTCTTTAGTATAGCGATAACTTAATGCAAAGCCATATACCGCCCATCCCATCCCCCTGCTCCATGCTGAATCGCTGTTGTAACCTTGTCCACCAAGTGCCTCGATAAATTCACCTGTTTCAGGGTCAAAATTCACAATATGACGACAACTACCATCTGGGCGCATAATATGTGTAAGACAAGTGTCTGCATGTGCCATTGCGATTTGCTTAAAGCGCGGGTCTGACGTTTCTTCACTTGCCCAGTATAAAAGAGGAAGATTCATCAAAGAATCGATAATCATATAGCCCCTAACATCAAGAGCCCCACGTGTGCCATCATTCCATGCCCGAATAAAACCACCAGCCATATTAAAGCGCCCCGCTAGTAAATTTGCAGCATGTAGACCGCGACGCTTAGATTCCACATTTCCTGTGAGACGATAATTCGCCACAGCACTTAAAGAATACATAAAACCTACATCATGATATAAGCCCTCAAAACGATGTAAAGCTTCATCCAGCCTTTCCTCTACCCTTTCCGCTGTCGTGCGAAACAGCTCGTTTTGTGTACAATGATACATTTGCCATAAAGTCCCTGGCCAAAAACCATTTGTCCAAAAGGATGGCAAATCAGGAATTGGCAACTCTACATAGTGCCCCTCCCTTGTTGCAAATAACAATTTCGCCCCAACCCGCGCACATTGGGCGGTCATCTTCGTAATTAGGTTATCTAAATGTTCCATTTTTTCTCATTCCTCCATCATATCTACCATTTCAGCGAACAGGTGTACAGATTTGCCATGCAATCCTGTGGTATTTACCCTAATTGCAAGTGGTTGATAATGAATAATTTCAATTTGCTCTGACTTTTCCTGAATATGTTTCACTGAAAAGTCGAATGTTAGGTTAATCACTGCGTCTGTTTTGGTTGGATCAGATATGGCGAGTTCAAGGTTATCATCCTGAATCTGAACCATAACACTGGCTTGTGTATCGCAGGTTAATCCCTCACAAGTATGAACTTCTTGATTCCAAAAATTGATACCTAATAATCCCAAAGATGGATGCCTAACGGCATGAACAGCTTCGCAACAAGCGACGATTTCCACACCTGGGTTTTCGCTATACTGGCGTGTTTGGTCCACAGTATTCCCTGGCAATAACACATAGGCATAGTCAGCATTTTTTGCATAGGCACCATGGTCAATCCAAATGGTTACAAAGGCATTCTCACACGCATGCTCTGGATGACCATCGAGATTTTCCCAATCACCAGTCCGTTTTTCACATAAGACATGTACCTGCTCACCCTTCGGAAAATAATATCCCACATCAGAGCCTACACCAACATTACCGGTCAAATGTAAATAATCAGCTTCAACCCATTCTTTATCAATCATCTCTGCGCAAAGTTGACCCATTTTATCTCCAAATGTCACCACATTAGACATATCCTCTAAAAGTTTCCTATTATCGACAATCGTTTCAATCGGATTACCAGTGGTAGAAGTAATACCGCTCCCTAAACAAACCACCTCATCATCAAACATAAACCATGATTTCTTAACCTCTAAATCACGTTCTTTACCATTTCCCTGCCCACGATATTGCAAGCCTGTTATACCAAATTTTCCTAAGGTCACACCGCCAGCAAAGGCATAGGGGTTCTTACTTTCTGGCAAATACCATGTGTAATAAAGGTCAGTTTGTCGATTAGGACTTCTATCCACCGTAGTCCCTGCTAAACGTTGCATATCAACACAGCCATAATAATCATGGTTATAAGCATCAATATCTGTGGTATACAAATAGGTCATCCCATCAGAAATATGCCAACTTCTAGCCCCCTCGTGGCTGACGCATTCGTAACTAGAAATGGTCGGGCTATGCATTGAAATTCCCAAGCCAAAATGCTTTCTAAGATGCACCACCTTGCTCATCACACCAAACTGGTAATTCCCAATCAACGCGCCTCTTGGAGATGCCTCATCCATCTCAATTTCCCGCAACACCTCTGCCAATGATGGTTGAACAAAATACTCCGCACGGGGATTCTCATCACAGAAGAATGATTGCCTAGTCTCAGGGTCGCTTAACCATTCCTTAATCATGGCTCTTACGCGTTTTTGCACCTCGCCCTCCATCACGCTTGATAAATAACACAAACCTCTCATAATATGCCGACCGGTGATATGATCTTGGTGATAATAACGTGAAATTTCTCTTCCTCTCGCTAAATCCATAAACCGCCCCTTGTAAATTAGCGGCTCATAAGTTTGATGTATCATCTCACAGAAAAATTCTTTTTTCTCGTCCGACAACGCCAAGCAGGCTTCTCTTTTAAAAGCATAAAGCAAACCTGATAAAATATTCAATAAGTGGCGTCCATAGCCACCTGTGTAAGCAAAAAAGTAATGCTGAATGAAAGAACCGTCTGGGTAAAAACCGTCATCATAAAAGGTTTGACCATGCATTTCTTTCATATTAGAGTACTGCAGAATGGTCGGTAATTTGGCATTTACCCAATCGATAAGCGCCATATCTTCACGCAGGATACCAGTTAACAAAAGCACATGACATTTCCAAATAAGATTCGCACCTGTTTCTTCTTGACCTCTACTAGAAATCGCATAAGCACCTTGGTAATGGAGGATGATGTCAGTCCATTTTTTGATGCACATCTCTCGATTTGGTAGTTCATCATACATCAGTATCAAGATATCTAATAAACGCAGGGGGTTTCCGATTTGAGCCAACCACCAATTTTCAATTTTATCAGGCGCCGTGTTCAAGTTATACTCTTCTTCTTGGACTTTTAGCAAGCCTGAGCAAATTTTTTCTTTAACCTCGTCTCTACCATGATATTTTGTGCCTGATGTACAATAAGCCATGGCCAGGGCACGTAAATCGAATAAAGTGCTGTATGCGATGCTTGGGTCTGGGTCTACTTCTTTTGCATCTGCTATCCGTTCCAAAGACGTGATGATTGCCTTTGAATCCGTCGAAATTGCATCCCAATCGCTTCCTAAGAGATAGCTTCGCCATGCCTCGCGCCAGTTATCAAATTGATTCATCTGTTTCATAACCATACACCTCTATTTGTGATAGTGCAGCAAATTCATCGCTTACTTTTTTCAAACTATGTAATTTCACCCATTCAATCGTTTTCTCCTCAAATCTATATGACTGTCCTTTCGGCGTATAAGCCATTGAAATTTCAAGTGTTCCCCCATCCGAAAACTCTAAAACACCTGTTTCCCAATTAACATCATGATTATCAATATCATCAAATCTTAAATATAATACAACTTCATCTACTGCGACTCTTCTCCCGAACTCCAATTTAAATTCAATATCATCACGTTTATCCGATCCCCATGATTGAAACGGATAAGGACCATGACCATCGTTTATGACTATGCCATCAATCGCATTTTTTGCTTCAAAATAGCCAGCATCATGCGTTACAAAATTAGTCCATGCATGCGGATAAGTGTTTTGAGGTTCGCGCTGATCTAAAGAATTTAAAGCTAAATTTCTTCGTGATTTCAGAATTGAAACATCGATATTCTTCACCGAAATTTGATGTTTTTCCCCTTCAAAAGCACAAAAATGATATGCCCAACGATTCTCATCAAATGGAATTGTAAATACAAATTTCCCCTTTGGCACAAATACAATTGTCGACTGAACATAGTCGTCGATTTTTATTTCCACAAATTTTGCTCTATCAACAGTTATTTCAATCCGATCACCTGAAACGTACTCTGACTCATAAGTTAATGAAATTGCCATTTCACCTTCTGAATGAGCTAATTCCTCATTATCCTTGCTTAACACCTTTATTTGCAGAATACCGTCATTGATTTTTTTGATTTTATTTATTTTTTCGCTGATTTTTAATCTTTCATCTTCAGGAATTAAGCTTGAAATTTTACAAACTGTCCCCAGCGGCATCCGCTTTAAAAGTTGAAATCGCGGATGAGGGTAAAAGTTTTTAAAGTAGACATCTAGTACTTCTTTGCCTTTATCGTTTTTCAATATTTCTTCCACCCGGTCGTTCATAGTGAAATATCCAGTTGGAAATTCGTATTTTAAACTCATTATACTAACCTCTCTTCATTATGCATTGATTCAGATTTTTTTATATTGAACACTGTTAACTATTCACTAAAATGAAGCGGGAATAACGTTCACTCCCGTCCACTTTTATTTCGCAATCTTTTGCAATGCGTCGTTTAACGCCTTAATTTGTTCTGAACTAATCGCATCACGAACTTGTTTCAACATACTTTCGAGTGTCATGCCAGCCATCATGCGTGCTAATGCTGGATTATCCCGCACACTCTCCGCCACGTCACCACGCGCTGCTCTTCCTTGTGCCATCAGCCTTTCAACCAAGTCACCCGCAACAGGATGGCTCTTCAAATCACCCAATGTATCTTGAATCGAGAAATTTTTCGGGTTGTGCTCATCCTGATCAAACCAGTTGACAATTGTTTCCTTATCGCCGAAAATATAATCCGCATTCGGCTCATCGACTCTACGAATCGTTGCTGTGTCACTTAAAGTGCCAGCTTTCACATCAAGTTTTTGCTCACCAATATTGGCAATCTCAAATTTGAAAACTTGATTTCCTTTTTTTGTTTCGACCAGTTGGTCATTGACGTATAACGAAACTTCCGATTGATTTGAATAAACTTTAATCTCAGTTGTCGCCTCAACGCGATCGATATAACGACTGCCGCATAAGTGGACAAACGGGTCATTGCTCCAGTGTGCTTTGTATAAATAAAACGCATCTTTTTTAATTTTACGGTCAATCGTTACAAGGCCTTTTTGATTTTTACCAGCGAGTCCACCTTCGGTACGCCCATCTGCGGCGAAATCAAACAAATTCCATAAATGAGTTGCCCAAAGATAAGGTCGCTCATTGATCATGTTAATCATATGCTCGTGATAAATCGCTTGGTAACTTTCAGTATAGTCGCCACGTTCTGGACTCGCCGACTGGAATTGTGGATTCGCATCAGCACCGTATTCTGAGAAGCCCATTGCCTTGTTTGGGTATTTCGCATGGAACTCGTCAAAGAAGCTATCGTTTTGTTCGAGTTCACCAAGATACCAACCAAAGTATAAGTTATAGCTGTTGATATCTGGAATATCAATGATCGGGCTATCGGTTTCGAGCATAAATACGTTAGCCATTGTCGTTAACCTTGTTGTATCGAGTTTATGACATAAATCATGTAGGATTTGATGGTTTTCAAGTAAGTCGTCGTCCACCGGACTCGCTGCCGTAATTTCATTTGACAGTCCCCAGCAAACGATTGATGGGTGATTGTAGTTTTGCGCAACAAGCTCCGTCATTTGTTCAATCGTATTCTGACGACCATTTTCCATGTGCTTTGTGATATATGGAATTTCCGCCCAAACTATCAAACCGGCTTCGTCACATAAATCATAAAACTCTTGTGAATGTTGGTAATGAGCTAATCTGATTGTATTCGCCCCTATTTCACCGATAATTTTCATGTCGGCTTTTTGCATTTCCAGCGTAATTGCATTACCAACACCTTCCCAATCTTGGTGACGTGAAACCCCACGTAACGGATAACTACGACCATTTAAGAAGAAGCCCTCTTTTGGACAAACGTGGAATGTACGACAACCGAAACGCGTAGCGATTTTATCACCATTGGCTAATTCCGCGGTTGCATTGTAAAGATACGGGTCGTTTAATCCGTCCCACAATCGCACATCTTCAATTGTGAAAGTCGCCGTCGCATAACCGTCAACTGGTGTTACTGTTTTGGTAGTATCCAAAATATTAAAATTAACATCTTCATTACTACCAGCCACCCATGCTTCGACTAACACATCGGCATTGTTGCCGTTGATCGTCGGTGTCACTTTGATTCCTTGCGACCCGTGATGGTCAAGGACAAAGTGCGTTTTTGGTACGGTAATTAAATTAACTGAGCGGTATAATCCACCGTAGAAGGTAAAGTCAGCTTTTTGAGGGTAGGCATAATCATTCGCAGTATTATTTACCGCCACAGCTATTTGATTTTTCTCTTTCAAATATTCAGTAATATCAACACGAAATGTTGAGTATCCGCCTTCGTGTTTTGCGCATGACATGCCATTAACAAAAACCTCTGCGCTCTGTCCTGCGCCTAAAAATTCAAGATGTACTATCTTATCGGTCGTATCAACATTTTCAAGTTCTTTAACATACCAGCACGTTCCACGATGGTAGTCATTGCCACCATCTTGGCCATCTAACGCATTCCATGTATGTGGTAAATTTAATGCAATTCCATCGTCTTTTGTTGCCTCGTTCACATTAGCCGATTCCTTTACAAATTTCCAATTTTTATCTATATTTTCAACTTTTCTCATGCTGTTCTCCTCATTCTGTTTTTTATTTTTGAATATCGATACAATACTTCTTCGTTCGCTCATCATCAATTTTACCACTGTAATTTATACCAAATCCAAATTGATATTTATGACCCAATTCGTCAGTATAGGCCTCAATATCAAAGGCCACGTCCTCACAATGTTTTTCTACCGTTTCCATATTCTTTGGAAGTTGGACTGGTAATAAGCCTGTTGGTTCGTAACCGCCAGTTAAAACTTCATAAATAGCTTTTTTCTGCACACCAAATTCTACCAATATTACATCTGCATAAGGCTCTAATTCAGCAAAAATAGTCGGATTATTCATGGTCATACTAACGATAACTGGCTTACCATTCATTTTCTTTTTTGTTTCTATAACATTATCTAAATCAGTTTCATTTGCAGTCGTAGTGCTTTTTCCGAAATAACTACGATTTTGTGATACCTCTCTTGGATCTCCAACCGCGATGCTATGTCCTCTTGCATGCTCAGCTGTATAAGGTCGATACTGCAAACTAATTGGGCTATAACCACTTTCACCAATTTTCAACTCTGCCATCTCAAATCCGTTGTTCCCAAGTGGGTTTTCGACAAATATGATTGCTACATCTGCTTCTTCTGAGGTCGCAACTTGCTCAAAATATTCAGCAGAAATAACCGTTTTGATATGTTTTTCATCATCTTCGAATCTGATAAAATTAGTCTTTTTGCCGATATAACGGTCTGGAGAGTAGACTTTGATTTTCTTCTGTAATGGCAAAATTCCATTCTTATTTTTAAGCATCACGATTGAAGCTAACTGCGCATTAAAACCTGCTTCTACATGGTCGTTACAACCAATAATTTTTTGGCTTTCTTCTAAATCGAGATATGGATTTTCAAATAATCCTAATCTAAACATATTAACCAGTGTTTTGAATGCGGATAGTTTGATTTTTTCGGTCATAACATCAGTCCCAAATTGCTCACAGCCTAATTCATAGGCTTTTTTTATGTCATCTGCACTGTCTATACAGGCAATTTGATTGACCCCATTCATCATTAGTTTTAAGTATCTTTCTGGCACGGATAACAATTCTACACCATGTGGCTTTCCGCCCATGACATACATGCCAACTGACGGAGTCATATCAGATGTAATATTCCAATCTGTACAAACGACACCTTCATATTCATATTTTCCAAGCAGCAAATCTTTGATAATGTATTCATTATAAGCTTGCGCTACATTTTCACCACTTTGATTCCACGGAATATTGTAATAAGGCATAATCGCTGCACAATGCTTTGTTTTATCAAGATTAAATACCCCTTTAGTAAATGGAATCAGATGTTCGTCAAAATTATTTCCTGGATAAACCGCATATTTCCCAAACGGATAATGAGCATCTCGACCACCTTCACCAGTTCCACCGCCCGGCCAATGTTTTGCCATTGCAATGATGCTATCCATTCCCCACCCAGTTTCTGTATTTTCAGTCGTTTGGAACCCATCGCAAGTTGCTTTCGCTAAATCAGCTACAAGTCCTGAGTGAGAACCATAAGTGTCGTTAAGCCTAAACCATCGTGGATCGGTTGCTAAATCAATTTGCGGTCCTAATGCTGTTGCAATTCCAAGCGCACGATATTCTTTTGATACTATATTTGCATATTCTCGTGCAATATTCGGATTAAATGTTGCTGCCATCCCAATCCCTTCTGGCCATTTTGAAACTTCAATTTCAGCAGATTTGAATTCCACTCCATCGCCTCCTGAACCGTGTCGAGGGTCTGATGAGATATTGACAGGAATACCATGACCTGTCTTCTCAGCTAATTTTTGCAAATTATTATTCCACTTCACTGCTGTTTCAACATTTTCGTAATTGGTGGCTAATATATGACGCAAATGCTCTCTTTCAATCATTTCCATTTGTTGATCGGTTAAATCCCAAGGGTTTGCCTCACTTTCAGAAAATTCTTTGCCACTGTACATACCTTGGTTCATCATTGTTCGAGGTCTTGCTGGAATGGTTTGATGAGCAGAGTGAAGCATTAAACCCATCATCTCATCAATTGTTAGGCGCTCCACTAAATCTATTGCTCTTGTATATTCATCTAGACGCCAATCTGCATAAGGGAGCAATTTACCATTACTAGCATAATCCTTGAATTTCAGTCCATCTACTTCCATAATATTAATACTACTGCTTCCGATTTTTTTTCCTCTTAGGTTATCATAAATCGTGAACACCATGCAAACTCCTCCTCGTTTTCAAAAAAAAGGTCGCAACTCTTTAGGAACTAAAGTAGCGACCCTATCATCCGTTTACATTTTTCCAAATGCTTCTTGCGCTTCCTGCTCTTCCTTGCGACGCTTTAACTCCGCTTGAATCTCTTCCATTTTCGCTCGGTCAAGAGGGTAGAATTTCATACAGATTAATGACAATATCCAACTGAAAATTAACACACCAAATCCGAGGAAAATGGCAACTGCGAATATCTCATTGGTAAGTGGTGTGTCTAAATCAGGCAAGGTTTCCGTAAAACCAATCATAGCAACAACAATCGCCACAATAGCTTGGTATAAAGAAGTTACAAATTTATCAATAAATGAATTAACAGCAACAATCACACCCGGTGCGAATTTACCGCTACGATAAGTTTCGTAATCGATAATATCAGGTGTCATCGGTCCAACACACATATTACTTAATAAACGTGACACACTAAAGCCAAAATTCAAAATAACAAAAGCGACTGTCATAAAGCCAATACGGTCAAATCTAATTAATGTTGGTTCACCAAAAATTAATAATAATGGAAGTAATACACCGAACGCCATTGCAGACCAAATAGTATAAATGTATGCTTTTTTAGCTCCAATCTTACCGACTAAACGCATACCGAATAACAAGACAAGTAAATTCGGCACTAACATAATGCCTGATATGGCTCCAGTTATTGCAAAATCACCGATAATAATTCCAAAAATCATAACATTAATAACTTGATGGTTCGCAATATTTTGAGACAATCTATCTGTTATGTTGGTAATCATAAATAATTGAAACGGACGATTACCTTTTAATGTGGAAATCATATCTTTTACCTTAACCGGATCCTTTTTGTTGTTACCGAAATTTTCAGGTACATCAAGTTTCCAAATAGCAACCATTGATGCAATAAACATTACAGCTGAAAGAAGAGTAAAAGTGAGCCATAATTCATGGAATAAACCAGCTGAACCAAAACCACCATGCCTTGGTGCAACACTAGCCAAAAACATTCCAAATCCAGCACCGATAGTTGTCGTATAACCCATACTCAATCCAAAGATTATAGGTCGTTTCTTAGGATCTTTAGTGATGATTGGATTAGCAACACCAAAGGACATTCCTAAGGTTGAATAACCCATCATATATAAAATATAAATTAAAACAAAGTACACTACCCTAAAGCTTTCAGGTATATGATGAGTGGTGAAGAAAATGAGAAAAGCACAACCTACCATTACAATCCAAGATCCGATAGCAAAAGGTCTAACTTTTCCAAATCTACCTTGCGTCTTATCAATCCATAGCCCCATCAAAGGATCTGTAATTCCGTCAAGAATTCGGGTTGCTGTAATTAATGTCCCGACTAAAACAACCCCCAAACCAGCTATACCCGTTGCATAAAATGACAGTAGTATCATTAGCATCAGGAATAAGATACGTCCCGACTCACCCATTGGCCAGGCTATTAAACGCCATAATTTTATGTTTTCATAAACCACTGATTGTTCTTTTATATCTTTACTGTTTTCCATGCTTTGCACGCTCCTTATTAACGACGATTCATTTACACAGCCCTCAGGTTCTCCTTTCAAATCGTATTTCAAACCCCATTTTGAAACCTTTTTCATAACACATATTATAGCATGGATTATTTGAAAGTGTTATGATTATTATGCTTGAAATGGTAGAAATCGCTCATGATTAAAAAATTTTTTTAAAAACCATCAACCAATTTATCCTCCAAAAAAGATGGCATTTCCCCTAAGAATGTGCTATCATAAAAACAATCACATCTTAGGAGGCGTTATCACAATGGATAAAATGGCATTGATTAAGTCTCAACTTGAACTTTTTTTTGAAGTACCCATCTTGTTGTGGGATGGTTGCATGGAAATGCTCGCTCATTTTGAAGATGAACACTGCTTATTACCACACACTCAAGCTTGTTTCAAAAAAGAATCCTTACAGGCTCTTCTTGAACAGGGAGGTGCGAACACTATTTTTAATCCCATCGATGATTTGGAAATGGAGCTTGCTGTATTTAAGGTTGATGATAAATGGTTTCTTGTAGGTCCCTTCACATCTAGCGGTTGGGATGATAAGCAGTCGGAAATTATTTTAGCAACACATGGATTACCACAATCATATTTTGTTGCTTATAAACTATATCGTTGCTCCTACCCCATCATCGACATGACACTTTTTCAACAAATGCTAAATGCCATGGTTGGAGCATTAAATAAGCAAAAGGTTTCTTTTTCTATCTATAAGATAACTTCTAATCATCGTCCTAATGATATTGATGTTTCGGAACAATTAAAAGACGTCTCGCTCGATTATGCTGGCATTCAACGTCGCTATCAGGCGGAAAATAAATTCATCGAGATGCTTCAGATCGGTAATACTGAAGGAGCTTTGAAAAGTTGGGAAAAAATGGGGAAAATGTCTGATGGACTAGCTGTCAAATTACATGGCTCAACAGGTGCATTAATCGGCTCTGCTATTTTTAGAACTCTCGTCCGACAAGCAGTTAAAAATACCGGAATGCACATGGCAACTCTACATGCTATTTCCCAAAAATACATGCAACGTATCCATAATGAAAACAATCCTACTACCTATAAAAAATGGAGTAAAGAATTCATTATTGATATTTGTCGAGCCGTTAGGGAAAGTTCAAATGAAGAATATAGTCTCCTAATCAGGCAAGCGATTGGTTACATCAATCTAAATCTCAGCGAGACAATCGGAATCAATGAAATTGCTGATGAAGTTAATTTGTCAGTTTCCCACCTCTCGAGGTTATTCAAGCAAGAAACAGGTGAGAACATTTCAAACTATGTAGCGAAAAAGCGAGTTGAAAAGGCCTGCCGACTACTTACTTTCACCGATTTACCCATTCAAGAAATTGGCCATTATGTGGGGTATTTAGACAACAGCTATTTTGTCAAAGTATTCAAAAAACACCAACAAACCTCACCTTCGGAATACCGAAAAAAACATAAAGCCTAGAAAGCCGCAACTATAAAAAGCAGTGTCAATAATCCAAAAATAATGATCATTGAGCACTGCTTTGATATTTTAATGGTATTTTCTCTATCTAAAATCAGGTTTTGATTCAAGCGTAATAAATTCAGTTGTCTTTCCTTCCGTTTCAAATAGGATGATCTCATTTTCACCGATGCCCAATAGCGGTGCTGGAATATAAAGTCGATTTTGCGGACCTATTTCCCAAAAACGTCCTAGGTTAAAGCCGTTAATAAATGCAACTCCTTTGCCCCAGCCTGTAAAATCGAGGTATGTATCCCCCACTTCTTCGACATTAAAGCTAAATCGATAAAAAGCTGGTTGTCCCTGGTCATAACCACGACTGTAATCGATGTTTTTGATGTTTTCAAGAGGTAGAGTGTATTGTTGCCAGCCAAAATGGAGACGGTTATTGATTTGAACTTGTTGATTAATCCCTTTTCGTTGGCGTTCTAAATGCATGCCATAGTTTACTCGACCTGTGTTTTCGACTAAAATATCTAGTTGAGCACCTGGCTCAAATTCAACATTAATCTCTTTTGCTTCTAGTAACTCTTTGTCATAAAGCGTTGCGATAGGTTTATTATTGATAAATATCTGAGCGCGGTCGTTGGCTTCGTATAGGCGAATCTTTTCCAATTTATCCTCATCTTTCATGGTCGAACGGTATAAAATGTAACCGTAGCTTTGACCTAAGCACTCCATTGATTGTGGATACTGACTTTCGATTGGTGTGCTAACTAGTTCAAGCACCGCATTCAAACTAACTTTTTCTTTAATTTCCAATTTCCCATAAGCCTTTTGCTTAATCACTGTTGAAAATTCGACTTCTGGAATTTCACGGTATTTAGATATGACTTTCTGGTACTGATAAAACTTCTCGCCGAGCTCTCCAGCCTCACCGATCACTGCATCATAATCATAAGAGGTAGTCGTGTTCCTTAAATCTTCATGATAATTTGATCCATTCATAAAACCAAAGTTTGTTCCACCATGAAACATATAGAAATTCAGATGCCCCATCTCTAACATTTTATCCAAACAATCCCTATTCTTCTCAGGTGGTACATCGGCATGATGCTCATTACCCCAGTGGTCAAACCAACCAATCCAAAATTCCATGCACATATGAGGACCGTCTGTATAATCATTCAAAATCGGAAATCGCTCTTCTGGTTTTGAGCCAAAGTTAGCCGTCGGATGTACATCTTTAACAACCCCACCATCAAGCATAAATTTTAATGGACCGTCAGAGGTAACTAGAGGAACAGTAACGCCATAGTTGATCATCATATCCCGTAACCCTTCTAAATAGAGTTTATCATTACCGTAAGATCCATATTCATTTTCAACTTGCATCATGATTACAGGTCCACCATGATCAATTTGAAGCGGAACCAAATGCTTCATCAATTCTTGATAATAATCATCAACATGCTTCATAAATGGCTCATAATAAGTCCTAAATCGCATACCATCCTCTGCAAGCAACCACGCTGGCATGCCACCAAAATCCCATTCTGCACAAATGTAAGGTGATGGGCGTAAGATCACATATAAGCCTAATGATTCAGCGATTTTTACAAAGCGGACAATATCTAACATACCGTCAAAGCAAAATTTTCCTTTAGTAGGTTCGTGCATATTCCAAGGAAGGTAAGTTTCAATGGTATTACAACCGACTGCTTTAGCTTTTTCTAAGCGATCTTGCCAGTATTCTGAAACGATCCTGAAATAATGGATTCCTGCAGATATAACATGAAAAGGAACACCGTCTAACATAAAATTTTCTTTAATTTCAAATCTACTCATCGCATGTCACTCACCTTTACTACTTTTCCGCCTGCAAGACGAGAAACCTCCGCTGCTAAGGCAATATAATGACTTTCCACTGAGACGTCAAGTGATGTCATATGAGGTGGCATATCAATTTCTCCCGCCACCACTTGCAAAAACTCTTTGACCATCTGATGATCGCCACCACCATGTCCTGAGAAGTCTGTTGCTAGGAGATTTACGTCAATGATGATTTCTTCTTTGCCAAATGGTCGGATTTTAATGATGTTTTCTTCCATTAGCCCGATGATTTCTCCTTTTGTTCCCATGATTTTTGATTCACGTGCTTGTTTGGCGGTAAAAGCAGACATCGTAAAACTGATCAAGCTACCGTCTGTCATCTCTAAATTGACAATTTGATGATCCACTACATCATTATCGCAATGGTAGACGCAGCGACCATATGGTCCTGCTTTTAATGCTTCATACACTGAGTTTTCTGTCGGATTTAAACTAACCACATTGACTGGCCATTTTGTATGTCCATTTCTAATACCAAATGATGAATCCATATAAATAGCCTCTGCATCAAATAAACAGGAATCTTTAACAGCACATCCATCTAAACAACGTTTGGTGCAGCCTGCTGGTGCATTTTCTTCTTTAAAAAGGAAAGTATTGCCAAATGAAGAAACAGACTTGACTGTTTTGCCTGTTAACCATAAATATAAATCCATGTCATGACAACATTTTTGTAAAATCATTGGACTGGTTTCGATGCTATTACGCCAATTCCCACGAACGAAGCTATGCGCCTGATGCCAGTACTGCACATATTCAAAACCTGCTACTGTTGTAATTTCTCCAATGATACCACTATCTAATAGCTCTTTTACTTTGGTAAAGAATGGCGTGTATCTTAACACATGACAAACAACCACCAAGCGATCTTCTTCAGTTGCAACCTTTAACAATTCGCGACATTCATCAAGATCAGGTGAAATTGGTTTTTCAAGTAATAAGTGATACCCAAGTTTTAATGCTGGAATCGCATGACCAACATGTTGTTTGTCTTGAGTTGCAATAAACATCACATCTGCCAACTTTCCTGCTTCTAGCATTGATTCTGCACTATCATAACAAGCTTCCTGAGGGATGTTATAAGTTTTAGCAACGCTTGCTACTTTTTCTGGATCAATATCCGATATGGCAACGATTTCCATCAAATCCGGGAATTTTAAAGCAGCAGGTGCGTATGAATCTGCACCTCGTGCGCCTAATCCTGCTAGAGCAACTGTCAATTTTTTATTCATAATCGTTTTCTCCTTTTTGTACTTGTAGTGATTCAAAAATTCTGCTATTTACTTCATAACGTAACCTCAACAAAGGCTCTTCTGATCGAGAAAAGCTTGTCATAGTTGGATAGTTTAATAGTCGATCTACTAATTCTAAAACAGCTTCTCGACAGGTTAATTTTTCCAATAATTTTAAAGCACGAATATCTTTAAATGCCAAATCCATCATTAGTAAACGATATGATTCTTCAGGCATTCCATCAGGTCCAGGGTAAACTAAGAAAGGGTCTCCCGCATCAAAGACTTCATCCGCATCAGTTGTCTCATAAGGATTAATCGGTTTAAGTGAATGGAATGAGTTATAGAAATTAAAACCCCAATGTAAAAATCCAGCCAAATCATATTTGTAAATTTGAACTCCAATAATTCGGGCTTGTGCAGATGGCAAATGGAAAAATCGGTTGGATTCGGGACCTCTTTGTGCAGTGCAATAATAGGTCCATAAATTTTTTACACCTGCTTCCAAAAATGGGGTAATATGATCATTTGACGGAATGGGCTGTTGACACACACCTGTTTGATAAAATTCGAAATCAGTTAAAGCATCAATGATGGGGTAATTCGGAAGTATTTCTTCTACGATGGCGCGTGCTTTCTTGTATGATTCAAGATGTGCCATGCTCGGTTCATCTGAAACGTGAAAAAATGTGTTAGTTGCGATACCCAACCTTTCCAGTTCCCGATCAAGCGCAGGTAAAAATTCACGAAGAAAGGCTTGGTAAGCTTCTCCAATACCTGCAGTATGCCAGCCAAAAAGCATTTGTTCCACGCCATCTATTTCAACCATGATTTTAGGCGCGTATTTGGCTCCCCATTGACTGTACAAATGTACCATCTCAAAATTTTCAATCCCACAACGACGACATAGATTAACCCACTTTTCAAATAACGTGAAATCAAATTGGTAGCTACCTAGTTCAAGCTTCACTTTCACAAGTTGAATGGTTGTCCGTTCTCCGCCTTCCGCTATATCTAATGGGTAAGTGAAGGTCGGTGTCAATAAGGTATTCATGCCGCGTTTCACAGCACATGACACAAAATTTTCAATGAGCGCCCAATGACGTTCACTGAATACAGGTACTTGGTAGTAATCTGCTAAGCAATCGGCGTGAAACCATTCCGTATGATAAACCTCTCCCTTAGGTAATGAGACAGGAATGACCTCTACTTCTGTTTCAAGCTTGCAAATCACTTCTTTTTGATCATTTTCTGCAATAACAGTAACGAGGTAAAGCCCGCTTTCTGTTTCGTAATCTGTTTCAATCTCAATCCATAAAGCTCGAAACTGTCTTGGTACTAGTTTCAACTTCCCTAAATAATCTCCATCGCTTTCAACCAATCCACTAAGGAGATCTGGAAACATACCAGGAATTGGCCATGAGGCTGGAACTAATTTTACCTGACGAACACTAAGCCCACTACTGGGTAGAAGAGATTCAATTTTGATATGCGCCCACTCATAACACCAATTTTCTAGTCTAATGGCGACTTGAAATGCCGTCACATCTCCTCTTAATACACTTAAAGGTATGGGATTCGTTGTCGGTTGCCAATTAGGTGTGATTTTTTGCATACTACTGGTTAAATAAGCTTCATACTTTTGACTCATCATACACACTCCTTTAATCTGAATGAATGCTTATTCAAATACAGGCAACCAATCACCGTGAGCTTCAATCAAATCATCACATAAGCTAATGATATCATCCATAGACAACTCTGATGCGGTATGAGGATCCAACATAGCCGCTTGATAAACATGCTCCTTTTTCCTAGTAACAAAAGCTTCAATAGTCATCAATTGTGTATTAATGTTAGTGCGATTTAAAGCAGCCAATTGTTCTGGTAAGTCTCCCACATAAGTCGGTGTTATTCCTGAGCGATCAGCAATACATTTCACTTCAACACATGCTTTTTCCGGCAAGTTACCAATGATACGACCTGTATTAAGCACATTTCCGCCAAAGGTAAAGGGTTGATCCGTTTCAATAGCTTCAATGATATATGAGCCATATTCGGTCGTGCGCTCATGGCTTAAATTTTCATCTGCAACTAAATCATCACGCATTTTTTCCCAATGTTTAATCTGTTCGATGCAACGCCGTGGGTATTCGTCTAAAGGAATGTTAAAACGCTCGATGAGCTCTGGGTAGTTGGATTTGATGAAATAAGGATGGTACTCTGCATTATGTTCAGAAGATTCCGTTACATAATAACCAAATTTATCCATTAATTCATAGCGCACCATATCCCAATGCTTTTCACCACTGGTATTTTTAGCTTTTGCACGACGTTTGATTTCTGGATATAAATCTTCTCCATTACGAGAAATTTCAAGCAACCAAGCCATATGATTGATACCAGCAATTTTTTCTTTGATTTGGTCCGTTGGCATATCAAGTGAGGTCAAAAGACCACGGGTACAATGTTGCACACTATGGCATAAACCAATGGTTTTAATTGGGGTAAACCGATTCATATAACCCGTTAATACACACATGGGGTTGGTATAATTTAAAAATAGAGCATTTGGGCAAACTTCTGTCATATCGCGGGCAAAATCTGCCATCACTGGCAATGTTCGTAAATTGCGGAAAATGCCACCAATGCCAATGGTATCTGCAATGGTCTGACGTAAGCCATATTTTTTTGGAACTTCAAAATCAATAACTGTACTAGGTTCATAACCACCTTGTTGAATGGCGTTAATCACATATTTAGCATCACGCAAAGCATCTTTCCGAGTTGGAGTGTCATAATAAGCTACAATGTTGATATCTTTTTTAAGGTTTATCTTGATGGTACTTAGCATTTTAAAAGATTCTTCTAATCGCTTTGCGTCAATATCATAAAGGGCAAATTCCCATCCATCTGTTGCCGATAAAAGCATACAGTCACCTAAAATATTTTTAGCAAATACGGTACTGCCTGCTCCTAAAAATGTAATTTTACTCATTAGTTTCACCTTCCATCCTTTAATATCGATTTTCACTCATACACATTTTGATCTTCTCAACCACAACAGCTTTCATAGCAGCTTTGGCAGGACCCATATACTTTCTCGGATCATCTACTGCTTGATTTTCAACCAAGTAAGCGCGCAGAGCACTAGAAAATGGGATTTTTAATTCTGTTGCAATATTCACTTTACAAATGCCGTTTTCAATGCATTCCCTAACCACTGCTGTAGCCACACCGGATGCACCATGTAAAACTAGAGGAACATCCACAATTGCTTTGATCTCTTTTAAGCGCTCAATGTCAATATTCGGCGTTGATTGATACATACCATGAGCTGTTCCAATGGCAACAGCAAGAGAATCAATCCCTGTTCGCTCTACATAGTCTTTAGCCAGAGCAGGATCAGTATAAAAGGCATCAGCCGCATCTACTATCAAATCGTCCTCTTGTCCACCTAAACGACCCAGTTCAGCTTCAACTGTAACACCACGGGCATGGGCATAAGCAACCACCTCTTTTACAATATCAATATTTTCATCATAATCATGATGGGATGCATCTATCATAACAGATTTTGTCCCAAAATCAATAGATGTTTTAATATCGGTAAAAATTTCATGATGATCTAAATGAAGCGCGATGGGAATCTTATGTTTTTTTGCTGCAACCTCAGCCATTGCTTGAAGATAGTCACGTCCACCATATGTAAATGTACCAGGCGTTCCAGCTAAAATAACAGGTGAATTCATTTCGGATGCAGCCTCAACCACCACTTGTAATGTTTCGAGATTGTGAATATTAAAAGCTGGTACGGCATACTTTTCTTTTTGTGCTTTTAGCAACATTTCTTTTGTATTAACTAACATCATTTTAACTCCTTATGCTGTGAATGGATGGATCGTTACTCCTTGAACCACACGGTTAACAGTTCCAGTAGCTGACGGTGTGTCCGGTGTATTGGCAACTTTTAAAGCAGCGAGCACTGACACAATTTGGGCAAACACAATGTACGGTAGCGTCAGATATCCATCTGGTAATTCCTGCCCGATTTCTTCATAAAGAAACTTGTTGCCAGAAAAAATGCCATTTGGTTCGGTTGTAACGCAATAGATGTTTTTCGCAATTTCATCATCATAAATTTCAGTCAAAATATCCATATCATACTTACGGGTGTAAGCATCATTTGAAGTAAAAACAAAGATTAATGATTGATCGTTTACAAATGATTTTGGCCCATGCCTAAATCCTAAGGAAGAATCAAACAATGTGGCAACTTCTCCCGCAGTTAGTTCAAGAATTTTCAAGCTAGCTTCTCTTGTTAAAGCAGCTAAAGATCCAGATCCTAAATAAATAACACGTTCAAAATCTTGATCGATGATCTGTCCTATTTCATCTACTCGAAGGATCACATTTTCTGCCATTTGCGACATAATCACAACAATTCGTTGCTTTTCATGATCAGGTTTCGGATCAAAGATTAATAAGGTAGTCAGAAGCATACAGGTATAACTACTTGTCATTGCAAATCCTTTATCATTTGATTGGGGCGGTTGCAACAATAGAAGATTTCGCTCATCACCAATGGCATTTTGTGCCAATTTCCCTTCTTTTGCGCAAGTGATGGTTAGCTGGTAAAAATCATCAACCATTTTCTTCCCTAATTCAACAGTTGCAACACTTTCTGGGCTATTTCCGCTTCTAGCAAAAGAAACCAGTAAGGTAGGAATTTCTATTTTAAAAAACGCACTAGGATTTGAAATCACATCCGTTGTTGGCACTGTGGTTAACTCCCATTTTGTTTCATCAACTGCTCCTTTTAAATAAGTTAGAACAGTTTCACCCACAAAAGCTGATGTTCCTGCTCCTGTAAAAATCACTCGAATCCGCTCATGTCTTTTGGCAATCTCAGCAAGGTAACCTTCTATCTTCTTTTTACTTTCTTGGTAATTCGCCCAAACTTCTTTCCAAATCCCTGGCTGTTGTTCAATTTCTCTTGTTGTAATCACTGCACCCAACTTTGCTAGGTGCTCATCAGTTAGTTTAAACATTTGCTCTTCACCTCGAATTTCATTATAGCATATCCATTTTCTATAAGGATACCAATATTTAATCAATCCACCTATTTCAAGAGGGGTTATTCGTTTGCATTTAAATAGATTTGCTGGTATTACTTCAATTTATGGCATTTATGGCAGCACCCACCAATCCAGCATTATTGTCATATCCACTTAAAACAAGAGCATCCACTATGTGAGCGTGTACTGGAATAGCCATCTTTCCCAATTCTGTTTTGAGTCGCTCTAGCATAGATGGATTTTTCATGATGACACTACCACCTAAAACTATTTTAGTCGGATCAATGAGACAAGCAATGCCGTAAATGGCTTGCGCCAATGCGAAAACAGCTGAATCGATGATTTCCCTTGCCTGTTCACCATGTCTATCATAGCATTCAAAAACTTCCTTCGTTGTCATCTTAGGGTTTTGATAGAGTTGTTGCCCAAACTTGGCAATGGCAGGTCCTGATGCAATCTCCTCTAATCTTTCTAAGCTTTTTGTTAAAGAATGCCAAACTAGCATCAAACCAATTTCTCCAGCTACCCCCTCCCCTTTAACAGCTTTCCCACCAATGATCACAGGACTCGCAATACCAGTACTAATGGTTAGAAAGACCATGCTATCAGTTTCGCCCAATCCCAACGCTTGCCATTCTGCTTTTGCTGCACAAGAAACGTCATTGTCCAAGCTGATATGCGTAACTGCTGGGAAATCATTTTTCAATTCTGCCACCAATGGGAACTCTGCCCACGGTAGATTGTTTTGAAAAACAGCAACTCCTTGCTCAACATCAACAATGCCTGGAACACCTATTCCAAACGCAACTGCTTCTTCCTGTAATTGGTTATCTGCTAATATTTTTTTGATCCCCGTTACCACAACGTCATACATCAATTGTGAATCTGATGGATTGCTTCTTAATTCTAGTTGATCAACCAGATTATTTTGGTCATCTAACAAACCGAATGCCACTTTTGTTCCCCCGATGTCTATTCCAATTATTTTTTTCATACGGATACCTCTCTTCTTTACTCTTTTACAGAACCGATGACAAGTCCTTTAATCAAGAATCTTTGCATGACCGGATAGATGATTAAAACTGGAATCATGGAAACTAAGATTTTGGCAGCATTTAGTGTCAAAGCAGATAGTTCATTTAATAATCGCATTTCCTCTGTTGAAACTTCCCGCATCATTTCAGCTGATAAAGACAATTGTTGTAAATAGGTTTGCAATGGTATTCTTGATTGATCATTAATATAAATTAAACCGTCAAAAAAAGTATTCCAATGCCCAACAATTGTAAATAAAGTAATCGTCGCCAATGAAGGGAGTGAGATCGGTAGAAAAACTTTGATGAGAATGGTTAAGGGCGAGGCACCATCTATAATAGCTGCTTCTTCCAGAGCAGATGGAATGCCTTTAAAAAAGTTCATCATCAAGATCACATTAAATACGCCAACTGCACCTGGTAGAACAAGTGACCAGATCGTGTTTATCAATCCAAGACGATTTACAACAAAAAACGTTGGAATAATGCCACCGTTAAAAAGCATTGTGAATACAAGAATCCACATATAGATATTTCTTTGACGAAATTGCTTGGTGCTTCTTGATAAAGGAAAAGCCATGGAGATGACTAACAGAAGGTTAATAGGTACGCCCAATGCAACTCTTTGAAGCGAAACCATAAATGCTCTCCAAAAGGCGGCATCGTTCATAATACGAAAATAGGCATTTATATTAAACCCTACTGGAAGAAACGTCACTTGACCTGCAGATGCTGGACCTGCTGCACTCAATGAGATAGCCAACGTATTTATAAGTGGAGCCAATGAAATAAATGTTGCTAGGATTACGATGCTATAAATAATGGTTGAGGCAGCACGATAACCAAATGTTTTAGATTTTACCATTTTCATGTCCTCCTAAAAAATTCTATAGCCTGCAAATTTAGATGCCAATTTGTAAGAAATACAAATCAGTATAAATCCGATGACTGATCTGAGCAAACCTACTGCTGTTGCAAAAGAAAACTGCATGTCTAACAAACCTCTTCGGAAGACATAAGTGTCTATAATGTCTCCTGTTTCATAGACCACTGGATTATACATATTAAACACTTGGTCAAATCCTGCATTCAAAACATTACCAAGGTTTAATGTCGCTAGTAAAATGATGGTTGGCAACATACTAGGGAGTGTAATATACAACACTTGTTTAAACCGATTTGCACCATCCATTTCTGCCGCTTCGTAGAGTCCTGGATCTATCGTTGCCAGAGCAGCCAAATAAATAATTGTGCCGTACCCATAGCCTCTCCAAACATCTGTTGCAATAAGTAACGGTCTAAACCAAGTATTACTTCCCATAAACATAATGCGTTCGAATCCAAGAGAATATAGTAAGTCATTCACCATGCCGTTGTAAGAAAATGTCATCGACATCACAGTTCCCAAAACAACCCATGAAATGAAATTTGGTAAGTAAACAATGGTTTGAACAGTACTTTTAAATTTTTTAAAACGCACCTCATTTAATAAAAGCGCAAAAATGATCGGGACAATCATTCCAACTATAATTTTTCCAACTGCAATGATAATCGTATTGGAAAAAATTCGCCCCACTTGTGGTGTTGTGAATAACATTCTAAAATGATCCAACCCAACCCACCTAGAACCCGTGAGTCCTAGTGCTGGTCTAAAATCTTGAAATGCCATCAGAATTCCAAACATTGGAATGATACTAAAAGTGATCAAAAGAATCATACCAGGTAATAACATCAAATGGTAGTACCTTTCATTACGCGATTGATTCTTCCTTAACTCCGAAGGCTTAATTTTATTTTTAACCGTTATATTTTTAAGCATCTCCACTTGAAGCACTCCTCTCTAATTTATTATAGCTGCTACGCTCATTTCAATAAACTCATTACCAAACTGACATTCCAAGTAACATCAAATCCGATAATGAGTTTTGTTAAAATTTTAATTAATGAGAAATTACTTCACATTCCCTGCACTTACTTTTTCATTAACTTCTTCAGTGATAATTCCGCCACCCCTTAAATACCACTCTTCGACAAACCAATCAAAATGCTCTAAAGGCTCCTCACCCATAATGATTCGTAAAAACACTTCATTCTCTAATGTTTCTAAATCAGCCCATCTTGCTGGCATTGAAGCTGTTCGTCCCCAAAAAGCCATATAATTTTGAATAACACTATCTGAAATTGATACTCTTAACCCTTCTCTAACAGCAGCATACTCTGCCCAACCTTGAACATCGCTACGCCCATTTTCTAAATAACTTCGAATCATTTCCCACTCCCCTGCTAAATGAGGAGGCAAATTTGCATCACTATTTGTTTCAATTGCTTCATTTAAATAGGTATAACGCACTCTATTTTCAAAAGAATGATTAAATGTTACATCTATCGGTGCATAGAACCATGGAAACCAAGTATCCGCTTCAAACTCTTGTGCCCTAAAGGTTCTTGCTTCATCTGTTAACCTAAAATTCCAATCCGTTACATTATTTAAAGCTCTTATAATCGCCTCAGGATGCTCAAACCCATTGCGAACAACGGTATAACGAACCACAGGTGTTCCTCTGAATGTATGAAGTTCACCATTTTCATTTTCTAACCCATATAAAGCAACCCAATTAGCTTCTGGATTATTTCTAATAGTTTCAGCCATTTCAAATTGAACTGCCCACCAAGGTGCAAAATGAATGCCCACCGAATCGATTAACACACCGTTTCTTTCATCAGCTGATCGAACTGCAAATTGTGGGTCCAAGATTCCCTCACTGTACCAATCTCTTAAAATCGCTAATGCCTCTCTCATTTCTGGTTGGATACTTCCATAGACAGCTTGTCCATCTCTTTCAACCCATTGAGCTGGGAATGCACCTACTGCATTAAATATAGGGTTCGCATCCCATGATGCACCGTACCATCTAGAAACATGACTACCTAGCGTAAAACCATAAGTCGCACCACTTTCAGATAAACCAGCATCAATAAATTGCATCGCCAATTGACCTAATTCGTCAATATTTCTCGGTAAATCTGCACCCACTGCACTCAGCCAATCTTCTCTTATCCAGACAAGCGTTTGCTCATAATAAATAAATGGTGTTGGAATCGCACGTAATCTTCCATCAGCATCAGATGCGACACCCAAAACATCTACATCATAAGAGGCCATTCGTTCTCTTAATGAATCAGAGGCATAATTATTCCATGCATCAGTTAAATCTGCAAGCAAGCCACTTTCTAGCAGCTCTTCATACAATGCCCGATTTACTGTCATCACATCAGGAAGTTCTCCAGTCGAAATCGCCAATGCCACTCGTTGATTAAATTCCCCTGTTTCCCATTCGACATCAGCTCGAATATTTAGTTGATCTAGCAAAAAACGACTTGCAGGATTGTCTTCGATCGTATCACCTTCAGGCATGTGAGCTAAGTTCCGTTGCATCCGCCCAATGGTAAAAACAAGTTCTTCATCATATCTATTGGTTGCCTCATTCCAACTCGCCCCTCCACCATCTGGTCCACTAGAGCCACCACATGCCGTTAAAAATAAGATAGTCATTGCTGAAATCGCAAATAGTGGTAAAATTTTGTTCATTCTCATTTGAAATCATCTCCTTATTTCTTGAATATCACTTTAAATCTCGAACCACATCACTACCGGTAGTTACCAGTAATGATATTTTAGCACCAACGTTTTCAAATGTCAAGATTTTCTTTAACTTTTTTGTAATTTCTTTAAATTTTTTTGTAATTCTGACTCACTTCCTCTTGTTTATCTAAACAAAGTGTGCTAAAATCAAGTAATAAACATATGAAATATGAGGTCGATATACCATGTTAGTTAAAGATAGTCCTATCTCACTTTACAACCAATTGATTAATATTTTAGTGGATGACATTAAAAATCATTCTAAGCCCAACAGTAAAATGTTATCCGAACGAGAAATCTGCATGAAGTATGACATCAGTCGGACAACTGTTAGACAAGCACTCCAAGAATTAGAAAACATTGGCTATATTTACAAAGTGGCAGGAAAAGGAACATTTGTTTCTAACACGGAAAATGTTAGAAAGAATTTGATTGACACTTATAGTTTTACAGAACAAATGCGTGCCATTGGAAAATCGCCCAAAACAGAAGTTTTGTCATTTGAGATTGTAGAAAGTTATAAAGATATTGCCGAACAAATGAGAATCAATCCCGGAGATAAGGTGTATTATTTAAAACGATTGCGCTTAGCAGATGCGATCCCAATGATGGTAGAAATCAGTTATATACCTGTCAAACTTTTCAGAGCATTAGAAAGAGAGTTGGTTTCATCCAAGCCCTTATATGATATTTTCAAAGAAGATTATAACGAAGACATTTCCTTTGCTGATGAGGAGTTCGTTGCTGGTTTGGTTAAACCTAAATTAGCAAAAGCTCTTGATGTTCCAGTCAATAGTGCCTGTTTAAATCTAAAAAGGACGACTTTCAATACCAGAAATCAAATCTTAGAATTAACATTTAGTACAGCTAGAAGCGATCAATTTATTTATAAGATTAGACATACCAGATAAAAAAGCTTCTTTTAAAGTGACTCATCCACTTTAAAAGAAGCTTTTCGATTAATTATTTCTCATACTGCGCTGTAATTGAAGCTGCAACAGTCACCAATTGCTCACGATCTAATGTGTTGGATACTAAGAAGAATTCTACTCCATTGCGCTGCCATGTTAATGTATTATCAGTAATGGCTGCAACAGTCCCATTGACCATCACTGGCTCACCTTGCATAAGTTCTGGAGCAAACACTTCTCGTACTCTTGCAGACTCCTGAATGATGGTAAATTCATGTGCACCCGCAAAGGTCATAATCACACGCTCTCCATGCGTTGTTGCAATCGTTGTTTTGTCTACAAAATCTGATCCGTCTGGCAAATAAGTCGGATATAACAGAGCTTCCTCTACATTTGTAACGCTTACGACAACACCATCCCCCATCACATCTTGTGACATTTCCATAATCGCTTCAGCAACAAAGAAATCGTCTCCCATTTCTTTATTCCACTCAAATGTATCAAATTCCATGGTTAACTGTGCTGTTCCTTCTGCATTATGAACCTCGACCAACATAGGTGCTAATTTTTGGCGATCAAATCGCATCACTTGATTAACCAATTGACCGTTCGCATGATAATCTGCACCGATGGTAAATTTATAACTATCCGTTTCTTCACAAATTTCAAATTCTGTTGCCTCAGCATTTAAAATATCCGTCAGTAAAGATTGATATAAATAAACTTGCGAACTAGTCATAGGCCAATCGCTTTGAAATTTAAACTGCTTATTTAGCGCTGGCGTCAAAACAAAGACACCATCGTCATTTTTTAAGATAACCTGCTCATTACCTGTTGCCTCATTACGCATGGTTACGCGGTAGAAATTCGGTTGAGCAAACCCAACTTCCACGTGGTAAGTATGGATTTGTCCTTCACTTTCAACCTCCATCACCCCAGTTGCTAAATATGATGTTGATTCCTCTAAATTGGTTGACAAACGCCCAAGAACATCTTCCTCTGACATCTGTCTACAACCGATTAAAGCAAATACTGCAGCACCTGCTAACACCATTACAAGTGCAGCTGCACCGATAATTCTTTTTTTCATAAACTCATCACCCCAAATATCATTGATAATCCATCATATGAGGTGACTATGCAGCTTATTCATAAATGTTACAAAAAAAATCGAACTTTGTGGTGCAAGTTAGTCAAAAATTTGTGCTAATACCTTAAAATGTGATGTGAAAATCATTGGCACACTACTGATAAATAGCATCATTAGACAAGGTGGATATCACCCATTGTAGAATTTCATAGAGGGTTTATAACATGAATCTAGCTATTTGGAAAGAGATTAACATCAAAAACACACCACGAACGCAACAACGTAATTTTCTGAATGGCTCAGTGTGATCATGAAATTTGCGTTTAGATTAGGCTCATCAAGATAAGGCTCGCCTGTTTCGTGGTTTAAAATAGAAAAATCAGCGAATTTTTTATCTTTGCATCGTTCATATGCAGCCTTATAAATGGCTTCCTTGATCGCAAAACGACCAGCTAGGTATTCCAATCGACGGTTTTCGTTTATAAGGTTGTTGTAAATTTCTTTTTCTTTGGGACTTAAAATCTTGTCGACAAATTTTTCTTTATTTTTAACCCTTCTGATACGGGAAAATTCAACGATATCTATACCTATCCCTTTCATTTTAACACCTCTTTGTCGATTCTTGTCGTACGGTTTTTCTTTATTTTTGACTCATTTTAAGCTATAATGGAGAAATGTTAGTATGTCTAACAATGGGGAGATTACAAAACTGGAGAGTAAAGCGACATGTTAAATCTCTTAAAACAAAAAGATATCTTGTTGTCACAATTACACCATTATGCAGATACATTTGGTTTGTCACACCCTTATACGGTACAAAAAAGCCAAGAGTTAGATGTCATAATCAATCAAATTGTCTTTTTCCAAGATATCAAAATAGAAAAAGCCGGCTAAGTTGATAGCTGGCCAAAGCTAAGGGCCGCTTGGTCTCTAGCTTTTTTTCAATCTAATTCTATTTGTGATCCGTTAACAAGGCGGATGCTTATGATAACAGGTTGATCCTCAGGTTCAACTGCACCATTTGGTCCTTCTGTTACGCTATCAATCACTGAATCTATAACACCCATACCATAGATAACTTGCCCAAAAGCAGCGTAATCTCCATCTAAATGGCGGGCATTTGCATGCATGATGAAAAATTGTGAGCTAGCACTATCATTGCTAACCATGTTGCGCGCCATAGATAACGTCCCTGCTGTGTGTTGTAAAGGATTTTCAAAGCCGTTGCTGTCAAACTCACCAACAATGTTTCTTCCTGAACCACCCATACCTGTTCCATCTGGACATCCACCTTGAATCATAAATCTATTCATTATGCGGTGAAAAGTTAATCCATCATAAAAGCCATCCTCAGCTAATTCAATAAAATTATGAACTGTAATCGGGGCATATTCAGGATATAACTCAGCTAAAATTTGTCCGTGATCTTCAATATCAATTAAGACAACAGGTAAATCTGGATTAGGAAATTCAAAGTTCTCTAAGTCGATAGGATTGACCGATCGACTACCTTCATCACCACAAGCAAACATCAACGGAGTTATGATTAACAACATCATAACAATAACACATTTTCTAAACATTTTTTTCACTTCCTTGTTTAACATTAAGAGGCAGGTAAACAAGCACGACTGTCCCTTTTTTAAGTTGACTTTTAATGACAATTCTTCCACCACATAGATCGATAATACGTTTTACAATCGACATCCCTAACCCATTTCCGCTAGCACCATGAGAAGCATCACCTTGATAAAATTTTTCAAAAATTCTCTCTCTAACTTTATCAGGCATGCCAATTCCATAATCCCTGATCCTCACCTTTGCAAAATCGCCATCTTTTTTACACTTTATTTTAAGTAAACCACCCTGCTTGGAATAATTTATGGCGTTTCCAATGACGTTTATCCAAATTTGTTTGATCATTTCTTCATTACTAGTGATGGCAAGTTCATCTAAATCCAATTCTAATTCTATCGCTTTTTCTGTCCAATCTTTTTCTAGTAACAATAAAGTCCGCCTTAATTGTTCATCAAGAGAAAACTGCTTCGCATCAAACGTTACTTGATGTTCAAGTTTCGTTAACGTCAACACATTAGTGGACATTTTGATCAAACGATTTGACTCACGATAAATGATATCGATGTATTCTTTCTGCTTTTCATTAGACAGGTCGCGTTCTTTTATCTGGCGTGAAAAACCTCTGATGGACGTGATGGGCGTTTTGAATTCATGGGAGAAGTAACTTATAAAATCCTTTTTCAACAGCTCAACACTGGAAATCTCTTTGGTCATTCGGTTAAACCCCGTCATAAGACGATGTAGTTCTCGAATTTTGACATCAGTTGAAACCACAATCTGATAATTCCCTCTTTCAACCTCTTTCAGAGCGGTTGACAATTCATTAATAGGTTTAAGAAAAATTTGATTGAATCTATAAAAAGCGAGCAATCCAATAATCACGCTTAGCAGAAAAAAGATGATCATTACGCGAAAATGGCCTATGCGGTATAAATTCTCCATAGCGATAATGCCACCGTGATCCGCAAGGAGAATAAGCATGAAAACAAGCCCGTAAACGGAGGTTATAATGACGAAAATAGAAATAATTAACCTAACTTTTAGTGTTCTAATTCGGAATTTTTTCATGTGTTAATAACCACTTTATAACCTAAGCCACGTACAGTTAGTAAGTCAAAATCAGTATTCCCCTTTATTCGATCTCGAATACGGTTTACATGCACATCAACAGAGCGCTCATCCGTGTCACTTTCTAAACTCCAGATATCATCTATAAGTTGCCTGCGCGTGAAGATTTTGTTCGGATATGAGATAAGCTTAAATAGCAACAAGAACTCTTTTTTAGGGAGTGTAATCGTTTTTGACTCCCAAGTGACGGAGAATTCATTGTAGTTTAGTGTAGTTGCACCTACTTCAATAAGGTGATCACTTGAAATTTTGGCACGCCGTAATAGAGCTTTAATGCGCAAAATTAACTCTTCTTCATTGATTGGTTTTGTCATATAATCGTCTGCGCCTTGTGTAAATCCCTGTGTCATATCCGCCATTTCCTCTAAGGCAGTCACCATTAGAATTGGCATCTCCATGCGATGATCGCGAAGCATTTTGGTAAATTCAAAGCCGTCCATCCCTGGAAGCATGACATCTAATACGATTAAGTCTACTGTCACTTTATCTAAAACCTCAAGCGCTTCTTCACTAGAATGAGTCGGAATTGAATGATAGCCGGCTTGTTCAAGCACGGTCTGCATTAGTTTGTTAATATTTTTGTCGTCTTCGACAAGTAGGATATTTAACATAATTTTTCACTTCCTTAAACGAAAAGCCGAAGTTTCCTTCAGCCCTTATAATAAATCTGCCTTCACAATCTTCTCTACCATCAAAGCAATTTCTGAGGTGTCCATATGGTGATAATCATCATATGGAATCGGGTCATGAATTTTAATTTTAACTGTCGTTGGTCGTGGCCATCTTTTGCCAACCATTTCGCTATTGTAAATAGTCATCGGAACAATCGGCGCCTTAGCTTTGATCGCTACTTTAAAACTCCCTGCTTTAAAAGTACCAAGCGGTCCTTTATACATCCGTGTCCCTTCGGGGAAAATAACCATCAAAATCCCTTCTTTTACAGTTTTAACCGCTTCATTTATGGTTTTTACTGCATCTCTAGGATTGTCCCGATCTAAAAACCCACATCTAATCGCGCGCATCCCACGATGAAGGAGAAAAATATTCCCGATTTCTTTTTTAGCAATGTAAGCATGATGTCTTTTAACAGTTTTTATAAAGGAGAAAATATCAAAAATACTATGATGATTGGCGTAAACGACCCCTGTTTCTAAGTTGTCTACATCCAATTTTTCAATGCCTTCCATTTCCGTTTTAGAAAAAGTAAGCAAAGGAACTGCCCAATTAACTAGCCATCTGGTGAAATTCCATCTGTCTGCATCAGAATACTTATCACTTTCTAATCTAATATAATGTGTATTTAAGAGGATAACGGCAACAAGCAGCGCTATCAAAATCACAATGATGATTAAACCTAAAACAATTAAAACCTGAATCATTAACTTTTCTTCCTTCCGTTCTCATATATCATAAAGCATAAGTCATTTGTTTCACCTTTTTTTGTCCCAACCCATTCATCAAGGTTAACATCTGGAAACCACGCATCTCCCTCATAAGTTTGTTTAATGTGCGTGATATATAGTCGATCTACCATCGGAAGCATCTGGTTATAAATATTGGCACCACCTATGATAAATAGTTCTTTTTCTACTGGGTATGATTTAATAAAAGCGTCGATGTCTGCAACGGTAGTGACATCATCAAAGTCATAATTAGCTGTTTTTGTTGCCACATAATGATGTCGATTTGGTAGAGGCTTCTTTCGGTAAGAAAGGATCGATTCAAAAGTTAAGCGTCCCATAAGTATATCATGTCCCGTTGTTACTTCTTTGAAATACTGCAAATCTTCTTTGAAATGCCAAGGTAATTTATTATTTGCACCGATAAGTCGATTTTTATCAAATGCAACGATCAAAGAAATCATCATGTCACCTCACATAGAATTTTAGTTTGACTAGTCAAACTATTGTATCACCTTATTATAAACCATTTGTTAAGAAAAAGCAAGTTTCAACCTATTAGTACTTCATCAAATGTCGCAAGGAAGCTGTTCATCAATCATTACTGTATTATTTTAGGATCTGTGATGGACTAGTGCTTTGCTACACACTGACTTTTCCTTTAATTAGCGGATGCGGATCATAATCAATCAAGTCAAAATCCTCAAATTTGAAATCAAAGACCGATGTCACTTCACGGTTGATTGCAAGCTTCGGAAGTGGCTTAGGAGCTCTTGAAATTTGCTCGTTAACCTGATTGGTGTGGTTGTCATAAATATGTGCATCACCAAAGGTATGAATAAATTCTCCCGGTTTCAACCCCACCACATGGGCGATCATGATGGTTAAAAGCGCATATGAGGCAATGTTAAATGGGACACCTAAAAATACATCTGCCGAACGTTGATATAATTGACACGATAATCTGCCATTTGCGACATAAAACTGAAACATCATATGACAAGGTGGCAGAGCCATTTTATCCAAATCGCCAACATTCCATGCATTCACAAGTAATCGTCGTGAATCAGGATTATTTTTAATTTGCTCAACAACTTCTCCAAACTGGTCGATCACACGCCCATCGATTGTTTCCCAACTACGCCACTGATGACCATAAACAGGACCTAAATTTCCCGCTTCATCTGCCCATTCATTCCAAATACGAACCCCATTTTCTTGCAAATACTTGACATTAGTATCACCTGCCACAAACCACAACAATTCGTGCACAACCGACTTCCAATGTACTTTCTTTGTTGTTAAAAGTGGAAATTCTTCACTCAAATCAAAACGAATCTGGTGTCCGAACACACTTTTCGTTCCAGTCCCAGTCCGATCTTGCTTATGTTGTCCATTTTTTAAAATATGCTTAATCAAATCCAAATATTGTTCTTCCTGGTGGCGACTCATATTATCTAACTCCTCAACTTTCACTCTTACTATTAAACCAAATTTCGACTTAAAAATCAAGTAAAAAAGGCATCGTAACCGACACCAATCTTACAATTTTGATTTTGATTTTTCCAACAACAAGCCGATAATAGTGATTATGATAAAGATCACAGCAAATACTAAAACGCCAGGACCCTGATTATAAATGATCGCATAGATCAAAAAAAGTGCCGAGAGAATCGAAAAGCCAGGTGATATGAATCGCTTGAAAAAGTTAAGTCCTCGTCCCTTGATCATCATACCAACAAAAATTGGAATCATAAATATTTTAAAGCTTATTGGCATCAATCCTGGTAAATCAAAAAAGAAATCACCATAGAATCCCATATGATTCCCAGCATTAACTAACATCCAAAAACCGATAAGAATCAGTGAGATTGCCATTGAATTTGCTGGCATCTTCGTGGCACGGTCGAGTTGAGAAAAAATTTCTTGACGTGGACCAGTGTTGTTAGTCGATAAAGCATAAAACATACGTCCTGAACCAATTACTAAGCCGTTAAGAGTACCTAAGCAGGATATAATGATGAAAACAAACAGAATGGTTCCAGCAGCAGAACCGAACATATTGGAAAATGCCACCATAACACCCGCACCACTTGTTAGCGATTCAACCGGTGCTGCACCAAATAAACCGATAAAATAAGCAATGTAAATAGTCACAACTATTAACATACCAATGACAAGTGCCCGTGGTAAATTCTTTTTAACATCTTTGATTTCTTTATTCAAGCTCATGGCAACTTCCCATCCTAAATAAGCGAAGGCCGTCGCAATCAAGGCCGCAAAAAACGGATTCCCACCTTCAAATGTATACGCAACATCTGAAATATTTGCAACCGTTGTTCCATTAATGAGCCCAGCAATGGTACCAATAATTCCCATTGCAATCAATGGAATAACTTTAATGAAGGTGCAAGCAATGTGAAATTTCTCTGATAACCATGGACTAAGTTCATTGATTCCGAAAATAACAACCAAGTAAAACAAGGCAAAGATATTAGTTTCAGCGCTAAAAGTTGGATCGACATCAAAGCCAAATAAAATGGTTGTAAATCGTCCTGAAACCCATGCCAAAATCGCTACAAGTGGCGGAAAAAACATCGTCGCCATATACCATCCCATAATATAACTGAATTTCTTACCTACTAATTTTTCAGCAAAATAAGATAATCCTGTTGCCTCTTCATACTGCGCAGATAATGTCCCAAATACATAAGCAAATGACAAAGCAATCAACCCACCAATCCCCCAAGCAGCAATCCCCATACTCATATTACCGCCAACAGCGGCAAACACAACATCATTTCGGAAAAAGATGCCACTTCCAATTACGGTTCCGACGACCAAACAAATCGCCGCAAACAATCCGTACCTTCTCGTTAAATTTTCTTCCATATGACATCACTTTCCTTTCCAAGCACAATACTTTGCTATAAAGTGGTGTGCGTACCAAAAACATATCCAAACAGAATACCACTTGTTATGGCTTTATGCAAGCAAAATTTTTCAGTAAATGTTTTCCGAAATGAAAAAAGATGCTTTTTTTGCATCTTATTCCAAATGATGGTTGATATTTGTCACTATTTCGACCAATTTTAAAACTTCAACATCAGACTTTTCCCCAGTCTGACGATTAACAACTTCAACTATACCATCAGCAATCCCCTTTCCAACAACAACTCGAATAGGAATTCCAATCAAATCTGAATCCTTAAACTTAACCCCTGCGCGCTCTGGTCGATCATCAACTAAAACGTCAAAACCAGAAGCCTTTAAACTTTCATAAATCTCATCAGTACCAGCCATTTGCTCCTCTTTTTTCGGATCAACCGTCACAAGATGGATATCAAATGGCGCAAGCGCCTTCGGCCAAACAATGCCAAATTCATCATTTTTTTGCTCTACAACTGCCATCATAACACGGCTAATGCCGAGTCCGTAACATCCCATAATAATCGGTTGTTGTTTTCCACTGGCATCTAAGAACAACGCACCAAAGCTTTCAGAATATTTCGTTCCTAACTTAAACACATGCCCCACTTCAATTCCTTTTGCGTGCATTATTGTACCACTGCCGACTGGTGCAGGTGCGCCTATTTCCAAGTCATAAACTTCAATATTAGAAGCAAAGTCGCCTTCTGTTGAATAAACAATCGTATCCTCACCCACTTCAGCCAAAGCCATAAATTCAGCAGAGCCTGAACCGCCCATTTGTCCATTATCAGCCTCAACCATCCGAAAATTCAAGCCACAACGGGTAAAAATATTGTGATATGCTGCAACAAATTTGTCGTATTCCACATCTAATGAAT
>JGI24703J35330_11748859_pt1 | contig 57247 bp, 69 predicted proteins | sample TergutNt197P1_FD_35330 | JGI IMG/M metagenome (IMG submission 35330)
TTAGGCAATTGCGAAATTCCCCAGATCCATGAAATAATCGGAGGTTTTGGGGAAAAATTCGACTTTCGCAATTACCTAATAACCTCTTCATTAATCACAATATTTCATTTCATTTTGAAATAAACTCAACTTTTAACCCTGCCATTTTTTTGAACACTTCAATCAACTACAAGATGTAGTCAGTTTATCACCATGATTTGTCGACACTTCAACTTAATGTTGTCTTATTTGATTAGCTCTAGCCACTTCTTCATTTTCAACAAAATTTTTAACGTTGATTAGGACAGTACAATCATCCTTCATCATCACTAGCCTCCAACGCTTTCAAATCTAGTGCGTTTAAGGATGAGACTACCTTTTTCCCAGAATGTAGTTCGTATTGCTGACGAGCTGCTTTCGCAACGCTGCCACCTTGTTTAGCTACATTCGCCGCCTCACCAATTCCTTGCGGATTTTGTTCCTGTGCAAAGTCGGTTGCAGACGATTCAGCCAACATATTTAAAATAAGCTCTGTATTGGTCATATGATCACGTAAATTCTCTTTCTTTAACCCCTTAAGCACCTTATAATCACGTGTCGATTTTCCGCTCCATTCTTTTGTGATAATATCTGTCAACGTCGCATATTGTTGTGTCGTCTCAACACCGGCACGCTTAAACTCATCAGTCAGCCCTTTTCGGACTTCCATAGATTTAATTCGTTGATTTATCCAGTTTTCGGAGTAACCCTTCCTCAAGTACGTTTCAAAAGCCCGATCAATGGCAAGTTCCGGGTCAGCCATTTCATCTAATCGCTCACTCCCAACTTCTGCTAGCCAAAGTTTAAAAGGTTCAGCTTTTTTAGATGGAATGGATTGAACGAGACGCAAAAGTTGTTCGGTGTCACAGGCATCAGTCATGCGCATTTTTCCGTCTGGAGCTAACATTTTCAAACGGCGACAATTTGTCGCCGTTTCATTTCCTTCAGTAACTAAGCGTTCTTTCAACTTCTGCCAATACTTCCGAGGATTCTTAGACTCTGCCAACACTTCACACACATCTATAACAGATAAATACCACTTCTCTTCTTTTTCATCCCAGTGAGTCCTCACCCTTGTCTCTTCAAAAATCTTAATTTTACTCTCTTCCATTTCCATTCCTCCTTTTTCGCCAAGCTAATCTTTCTTAGCTCTACGTAGGAGCTTTTTAATTTGAACTTCTCTTATTTACTGGTCTTAGTGAGATTCACCAAGCCGCATGCTTTAAAGCCGTGACAGTTTGTCAAACAGCTCGCCTCTATATCAACTAAGCGTTGCATTAATGATACCATTTCTCGCCTCTTTTTGATAGGAAAATCCTAACCGACTTGGACACCTTAAATGAAATTCCTACCTAATCTTGTTCAAATCTTGGCCATTTTGTAGTAGAATAGTATCTACTATGAAAAAGCGAAGGGTGAAACACATGAAACGAGCCGTATTAAGATTATTTTTGATTGTAGCTATTATACTAAGTACAGCAAGTGCAGGTTACTATTTTATTGTTAGGCCACGCCTCCCTGAATGGACGGTTGCGCAAATGATGGATCAGTTAGATCAAGTAGGTTTAGAGGATTTAGGTTTTGGGGATGAGTTAAGTGATGTGGAAGAAGAACTCTTTTCCCGTATGTTAGAGCTAGTGATTGAAAATTTAGACTATGAAATCACAGGTTCCAGAATTGAAGGAGAAATGGCTTATGTCATGGTGATTTTAGAAACCGTTGATACACCAAGACTGATTACAGATAACGTTGATATTATTATTAGCAATGCACTTTCAAACTTGGATTCCTTATTCTTAAACGTTCTAGGTGGGAATGCGGAGGAAGCCATCATGCAAGAGTTTGTTAATTTGCTTGCTGACGATGCGCTCACGATTGTTATGACGACCCAGGAAGTAGAGATTCCTCTTGAAAGATCTGGCTTCTTTTGGACGCCGATTATAACCGATGAATTCTTGCTTACCATCAGTGGTTTAGATGAATCCACTCTACGCTTACTAGATCAAATTACAAACTAAAAAACTTGCAGTCTTATCAACCACAAGTCTTAAAACAAGCCCTACATAACCACCAAACAAGATCCAAACACTTACGTGTTTCAGGCAATTAAAGAGTTCGAGAACAATCACAAAGAAAATTAAATACTTCAAACTATACTTCCTGATTTAGAGTTCATATGAAAATTTGATTATACTGAGGTGATTCATGTTGAATGAAAAAGAAAAGCTAGATCGATTGAAATATCTTGACCAAATAGGCTGTGTCAATCCTGAAGGTTGTCTTCACGAGATTGCATGCCAAAAAGAGTATATAAAACTTTTCAAGCAACCATCACCTGAAAAACTTTGCCTTAATCATGTAGTCAAACACATAGATTCGTTGAATTTAGATGATAATCTTAAAAATCTAATAAAAAATGCAGAAGAAAATAATGAAACGAAATTTCCCGATTTCACTTTTGACGGTGGGTTTGTAGAACATTTTAAGATTACTGCCTCAAAAGAAATGAAAAAACATGGCGCTGAGTTTCAACAAACTGAAGCCCAAAAGTATCGTAAAGTTGAATCGAAAAGGGAAGATCTAAATGTAGGAGAAAGTTTCGAAGTTAAGTATATTCATAATAGTCATTCATACGAAAACTTAAAGGCGTCGATGAAGAGAAATTTTACGAAGCATATCGAAAGCCGTCGAAAATATATTACCTCAAAAAGGAAAGCAGATTATAGAGTTTTTCTAATAGAAAACTTCGAGTCCAGTTTGCAGATGCATATCAATCCCTATAAGGATGAAAATGGAAATAATGTCCCACCACAAACATTTAATTATTACAGTTTAAAACATGATAATGAGATGTTACAATATTTAAGCCAATTCAAAGATGAGATTGATTATGTATTATATGCTCATTTTTCTGGAGTCGAAGTAATAGAGTTGAGATCCATTAAAATTACAAAAATTGAAGTAGATAAATTGATTGTACCGACTTTATTTGGTGTGCGAATTAAAGGAGTTGAAAAATTAGGTGCGAAGGAACTTCTGTGTTTACACAACTTAAGTAATATGTAGATGAAGGAAGAAAAATAAGATCATTAAGAAGCAACCAGAGCTAAATAACAGGCGGACTTTTCGCCTTCTTATTTACCGTATATGCCCCTGATTCATTTAGTTCAAAAGCCATACACTTAGTTCCTCCTTACCTTAACTTAGATAGTAATAAATTTCTCATTTCCGCAAGGTTTTTAATTTCATCCCTGTTATTTTGAACCATCCTTATTAATCATTTCTAACGCTTCATGATATGTAATTTCTAATGTTTCTAGCTCATACGATAAGATTTTTGGTTTTGCAACTTTTAAGGGAATACTTCTTTCTTTTGCATAATTTAGAATTTTCAACAAAATTTCCTTGCTATTTTCATCAGCTTGTTTAGCGAAATGTGCTCCCAAAATGATTGTTTTTGGTATTGGTATTTTCTTACATGAAATTCTACTAGGCATTGTATTTCCTAATAGAACCAGAGGAAGAATGAAGCGCCATTCACTTTCATATTTCCAAACATCGTTTTTTGTTGATATAGAGAGTAACACAGCCATGCTCAACTGATTGTCATTATCCAGTTTACCAATCGGAATAGAATGATCTGCAATATCAGAAAAATCCAATGGATCTTTTAGATAAGTCACTGGCAGGAAATTTTTGGCTCTCTCATCTTCTGAAAAATCATATTCGATACAAATACCTCTGCTGTTATCTGCATAATGGCTCCACATTAATATACTATCCCACATCTCTGAGAAACATTTTATTCTATAATCTTTAGAGAATACCCGCATGATGCGTTTGTCACGTTCAGGATAATTCATATCAGCGATGCTTTGATCTATATCAACTAGCTCCAGCGATTCTCCAAAAATCGAATGAGCTTTGAGTTCTGCAAGATAACTGTTTAATTCTTCTAAATTTTTCCGCTCTGATGTTTCGGAATTAACATGTAATGTTGAATCATAAAGATCATTAAATAAGTTTGGATCCGTTAATGTTATTTGTTTTTTTATCAGATCGTCTATAATATATTCGTTTACTTTGTGGTAGGAAAACAAAGCAGTGGGTAATTCGTTTGAAATCTTAACTCTTTCTTCATCCACATCATTTCTTATTAACAACAACTGCATATCTTTTCTTGCTTTATCACTCCGAATATAATCATGCATTTCGAGTGGCTTGTTTGATTTTCCATTCTCCATCAATTGTCCTCCTTGAGTGAGTTTTTTAATTTATTTTCGATTATTTTTACTAATGATTGTTTTTCTTTTTACTATTCATCCTTCCATCATCTCACTGGGTACTTCTTCGCATTTTTCTCAAGCTTAGCTTCAATCATTTCCCCCACATCAAGTGATAAGTTATCGGCTAGTTGCAAGCAGTAAATTAACACATCCGCCAATTCGTCTTTCACTCGTTCAATGTCCGCTACGCCTTCTTCCGCACTTTTCCATTGAAACAGCTCTAACAATTCATTAGCTTCTAAAGAAATCGAAATCGCTAAGTCTTTTTCGTTGTGATATTTACGCCAATTTCTCTCGTTCCTGAAGTCGTTGATTTTTTTAATTAGTTCGTTAACATCTACACTCAATTTACAGTGCTCCTTTCTGAGCTTTTAAAAGGACATTTCTCAGTGCTTCGTCTACCGCATAAATGTACAAGCCATTTACACCGCGTGTCAAAAGTACGTTTAATTCATTTTTCAGCAACTCTTCTGCCACTTGTTTTTTCTTACCGTCTTCAAGTGTTCTTCGTTGGGTTGCTTTTTTATTCTTGCTTCCTGCTGGGTCAAAAACAATCTGACCGTCTTTGTATTTTACCGATGGACCAATGATGACTCCAGCGTAGTTTAAGTCAAATCCTTGAATGGTAAAGGTTGAACCAATTTCAGCAATGGTTTGTTCTTGCTCTGCCCAAGATAAGTTTTTACTTGTATGTTTTTCTCTTGGTAGTTGCAAGTTCCATGGTTTTGTCCATCCATTGATTTCTACTTCCCAATACTGGCCATCTTCTGGCTTCTTTTGGCCGTTAAAAGGCCAGTCATACGTAGCAACAACTCGAGATAAACCTAGGCTTTGGTCTTGTGCTTTTTTATTGATTTTACTAAACATTTCTTCTGGATCTTCAAAGATTTTAATTTCATAGTTTCTACTATCAGTCGGAATATTAGAGATTTGGGCTTTATCCACAATCGCCCTAATCCAATCAACTGTTTCCTCTTGAGCGTTAATCCGGAACTGTTGTTTAAGCTGGATCAAATTTCCATCTAAGTGCGCTCGATGTCGTAATGCACTGAGTTCATTTGTTTCCATATAGGACTCTGTGGAAAGGATTTGGTTTTCATCGAAAATGGCGATCACAACTTTTGCTCGATCAAGGATGTCATACAATTGATTTTTTCCACGGTAGGATTGTTTTCCTTGTGTCCAAAGAAGATGTGCTTCGTCAATTAAAACTATGTCTACTTTTTCTTTTGGAGAGACGTTGTTTATAAAGCTTGTCGGTTTGGATACAATTAAAGGGGTGTTTTGGTTTTTAATCCCTAGTTTAATTGCAATTTGATCGTATACTTTCAATTGTTGGTCATGATTAACTAGCAAATGCACGCTTTTTCCGCTCAAAAAGTTGACACCATCAACCTCTTTCGAAAGCAAATGCAAGTCATAAAATAAACTGCTCATTAATACGGTTTTTCCAGTTCCCGCTTCTCCTTCAACTAAGATGAATACACCTTGTGTATCTCTGCTAAGCGCCACTTTTGTTTTTAATAAGATTTCATCTTTAACTTGATATTGCTCCAGTGATAGCTTGTGAAAAGGAGATGCCTTGAAAATTGCAGAATCTTTAATAATAGACTCTAGCGGAAATAGCTCTTTATTTCTCTTTCGTAAATCTTGCCAAATTTGAGAAAAAACATCGTCTAGCTTATCAACGGTGTAGTAAGAACCTTGGGCATTTGCACGACGATTATAAACGTGCTCAACCGCATTGACACTAGATAGATATTGCATCAGACGATTTTCTATGTCTAATGTCAATGATTTATTAAAAAATTGATGCCCAATAATAAACAGTTTTGAATTTTTAAACTTCGCCGGTCGTCCTTCACTGCTTTTAAATGTTTCACTTGCTAAATGTTGGTTTGTTCTGGATTTAATGTCATTCGTCTCACCTATATAAACGGAATATTTTTTGTTATTCTCCTCGTTAATGACGTAAATGACAGGATAGTTTTTAATGTACTTTTCGTAGTTGAGATTAGCACTCAGTCTATCATCAAACAAAGGACTACCAATTTCGTTTTGCGAGACTTCTAATACAAAGGGTTTCAAGTTACTCATTACCTTAATTCCTCTCGTCTTAAAATCTGTTTCTTCTTACAGCAATTGTACCAAATCTCGCCTCTTTTTGATAGAAGAATCTCCATTCCAACCCAACAAAAAACTTGCAGCCTTTTCAACCACAAGCTTCTCTAAATTTTTCATTGCCTAGAAGCGGTCTCGATCATGAGGTGCCAGATAATCAATATCAGGACCTAATGGGACGACACCGGTTGGGTTAATGTTCAGATGGCTCTCGTAATAATGACCTTTAATGTGGGGCATGTTAACCGTTTCTGCCACCCCTGGCATTTGGTAAAGCTCACGAGTATAATTCCAAAGATTTGGGTAGTCGAGAATCGGACGTAAGTTGCATTTAAAATGTCCCACGTAGACAGGGTCAAACCGCAAAAGGGTGGTAAATAATCGCCAGTCTGCTTCGGTTAATGTGTCACCAACTAAGTAGCGTTGCTTCAAGAGGCGTTCTTCCAGTTGGTCAAGGGCTGAAAATAGACTTTCAAAGGCTTCTTCGTAGGCCTCTTGTGTGGTAGCAAACCCCGTTCGGTAAACCCCATTGTTGACGTTTTTGTACACGAAATCATTGATTTCGTCAATCTCTGCTTGTAAACTTTCAGGATAAAAATCCAATTCCCCGTCACCTAAAGCATTAAAAGCACTATTTAGCATCCGAATAATTTCCGCTGATTCATTGGAAACGATGGTTTGGCTTTTTTTATCCCATAAAATAGGAACCGTAACACGACCAGAGTAAGTGGGGTCAGCTTTTAGGTAAACTTCGTACAGTCGTTTAAAATCAAACAGTTGATCGCCTGTTGACCCGGTCGCCCCGTAAAAGGTCCACCCTTCTTCTGCCATCAGGTAATCCACAACTGAAACCGAAATCACGTCTTCAAGCTTTTTTAATGTCCGAAAAATTAAGGTGCGATGTGCCCAGGGACAAGCATAAGAAACATAGAGATGATAACGTCCAGCCTCGGCTTTAAAGCCGCCTTCGCCTGTTGGACCCGGACTGCCATCCGCGGTGACCCAATGGCGAAACTGAGAAGTAGAGCGTTCAAAGCGCCCCTTCGTCTTCTTCGTATCGTACCATTGATCGTGCCATTTTCCTTCAACTAAAAGTCCCATTTTCACTCGCTCCTTTTTGTACACTAACTATTCTAAACTATTTTACCCAAATCTCATCAATTAATTGAGCCTCAAACTTCTTCATAAACACAATTCGTTCTTTCGCTAATTCTCGAGCTTGGTTGGTATTCATCAAATCTGCCAACTTGTACAACTTCGCATGAAAATGTCCAATCATCATGTCGTTACTCCTATCCCCCGCTGCATAAATCGTTGGACGCCCGCTGACTGCCCCGTACATGGCTATCCGAATAATAGCAACTGCGCCCACTGCTTCTAGTCGGTCGGCATCTTGCACCAGCTGTCCCTCTACACAATCCTTAAACACATCAGGTTGACCCTTTCTAAAGAACATGTTCTCAATAATGAAAAAAATTTGATGAATAAACTTCTCTGAATCCCCCAACTCATTCAAAAAGCAGGTTAGTTCTGTTTTGCAAGTGTTACATCTGGTGTCACTTTATCGTCAATTACATCATGGACGAGTCCCGCTACAAGGCAGAGTTCATGGTCAGCATTAGGATAATGCGGCAACAACTTCTCAATATTTTGGCAAACTCGCAACGCATGATCTAGCCCATGAGCATTTGTATTTCCATCTAAGCAAGATTTAACGTATTGAGTAATTATTTCAAGTCGATTGCCCGTCATCCTTATCCTTCCTCCAACCATGGTTCACCTATGTTCACAATTTGATTAGTCGCATCTAACTCGACAGTCATACCAATCGGTATGGTAAGCATTGGGTGAGTGTGACAGCAATCGAAATCCGCTAGTATCGGTAGTTTTTGACCGTTCAGAACTTCTAACAGCACCTGATAAGGAGCGCGACCAGTACCTTGATCATTAAACTGCTCATGCTTACCTAAAATAATCCCAGCCACTTTATCAAACACACCGTTTAATTTCAAAAGAGAAAAGCTCCGCTCAATTGTAGCGGCATCTTTGAAAGAGTCTTCAAGCAAAAGAATGTCTCCCACTCTAATTTCAGGCATGTATTCACTTCCCCAGACACCTGCCATGGTATTTAGATTTCCACCTATTAACCTTCCTGCTGCATGACCTTCTATAACCGTAATCCATTTGTTAGGATTTCTAGTTTTTTCAACTGTTTTATCTTCCCAGTTCACCTTGTCATCCGTCCAATAAGGAGGAAATGGCAATCTGTAAGGTATTTTTTGGTTTGTAAGTAGCATTTGCTCGAAGAATTCATGTGTGAAATCAACAAAAGGTTCAAACTCACCAAAAGAAGGCACAAGAGCAGGTCCATAAAAAGTAGTAATTCCCGTCTTTGCGTAGATAGCTAATAAAACAGCAGTCACATCAGAGTAACCAATCATTAGTTTAGGATTTTCTTTAAAGGCATCGTAGTCGATGTAAGGCAGCATAGCGTTAGAGTTCATCCCGCCAATAGTTGACATAATGCACTTTATTTCTGGGTTTCTGATTAACTCGTTTAACTCCTCTACCCGATCTTTGATGCTACCAGAGCGGTAATGATCGTAACTTCCTGTTAAACTTCCTTCATGGATACGAAAACCTTGCTTTTCTAGATAGGCTTTAGCACGCTGAAATCGTTTAGGTGCAGTATAAGTAGCAGGTGCTGATGGTGAGTAAATCCCAATTAAGTCCCCTTTTTCTAACTTCCTTAATTTCATGGTATTCTCTTCTCCTCTCTTATGTAGTGCCCTTGTCAATAGTAAAATCGCAAGATCACCAAATTTGTTATACTTAATTTGTATTTCCACTGCTAAAAGGTACAGGGAAAGAGCCATAAGCTAACAGTTCTCGACATTGGTCATCCTCTTATTTGTGGATTGGTTACCACAGGACAATGGTGCAGCACGCAAGTTCTACAGTCTCCTGGCGTGAATCATAGTAATATTTACTTACCCTGTCAACATAGGAGTGACGTAGATAACTCAACCTTCAGTTTGGTTACGACCCTTTATCTAAACTTTTTACTCTTTTCTTTGATTTCTCCAATACTGGTCGCTAACAATTCCTGCTCACGCTCGTTTAAGGTGATAAAGGTTGCCGCCTCTACCCCACTACTCCCAATAAAGGCAGGCGTTGAAATATAGCAGTCATGCACTATATCATAATGGGAAACCGGCAAAACAGCTTGAGAATCATTCAGCAATGCCTCTAAAATACAGGCGGTCGCCTCGGCAATGGCTACATTGGTATAACCTTTGCCAGCATGAACGTGGTAACCACTTTGGCGGGCTTGATTTTCGATTTCATTTAAATCCAGTTGATGCTCCTTAGCCCAGTCAACCATGGATTTCCCCCCGATGGCAACACTTGACCAAACAACAAACTGTGAATCCCCGTGTTCACCAATCACATAACCGCTCACACAGCGAGGATCAACCTCAAGGGCTTCACCCACATAATGCTTCATGCGGGAAGTGTCTAACAGTGTCCCTGTTCCCATGATCCGCCAGTGAGGCAAGTCTAGTTCACGGTAGTAAAGTTCGGTCATCGCATCGCATGGGTTGGTGATTACTAGTAGATTTCCATTAAATCCCACGTGATTTAATTCTTTTGCAACCTGCTTAACCTCTGGTATGTTCAGCTTCATTTCTCCAAATCGGTCTTCATCTGCTGCAATCGAATCAATATGACCTAGTGCTGAAATAATCACATCGGCATCTTCTAAATCTTCATAATCTCCCCCACGCAGATAAGTACCCGTTGAAAAAAGACTGGCTGCATCTTTCAAATCCAGTAGTTCACTGCGCAATTTATCCTCGTTCTTATCTAATAACACCAATTCGCCGACTAACCCTTGTCGCATTAAAACATGAGCCAGCGTTGCGCCTACGTTTCCAACCCCAATGATTCCGACTTTATTCATTTTGACCACATCCTTTACTGTTTTTCTCCTTTGAACCTTTTACCAAGTCTACGACTAGACCAATTACAAAACTAGCAGGAACTGTAAAAATCATATAAACGAGGATGGCGATACCAATCCACCCTAAGTGCCCTAAATTCTCATCAAAGTTGGCAGCAATGCTAGCGAAGATAAAAATTCCGATAGCTAGAACAATCGAAACAGCCATTACATTCAAAGGATATTTCACGCATCTGTATTTCATTTTCCATCACCCTCTTACTAATTAAACCGATTCTCAATGGGGTCACTAAAACTAAACTCAAGGATATAAATTCCAAAATATTCTTCAAGCTGGCGGTTACTAATACTGCTATCTAAAGTAGTTGAACCTCCACCAGACAAAGTGCGACGTTCTTGAATCAAAATTTCTGGTGTATTGCGACTACCACGACTTCCTTCCATGTAATGTTGACAAGAACCGGCATGAACAAAGATCCTAAACCGTTCATTCCTCGCATTAGCAAGAACGGAATCCATGTTCTCACCTTCTAAGATTAACAACGTATTACGAAAGCCATCAACAGGCGTTGCTTCGTAATCGTAGTATAAACGCCAGCTCCATCTTCGCCTTCCAGTTCCTTGCTCGTGACCAGCGAACTCACAAATCAAAACGTCTTCCATCACATGGGTTTCACCTTCTAGTTCATAAACGACACGAAAAGGAAATTCTCCACTTGTTATTTCAGGTGACTGGCTAGCCTGCTGACGATTCATCGCATCCAGTGGTGCACTGATGATGATCATTAAGTAGATAGCCAAAATTACCTTCAAGACAGTCATGGAAATGACGGGGTAAAAGCCAACGGGATTTTTCCGCTCTACAAAAAAGCGAATCACCATGGCAACAAAAGGGACAAGGCCTGCAACGACGGTAATAAATACCACCAACAAGTAATACTGAATCAACCATCCCATATTAATCAAGACGAAGATTGCAACCAAACTGAGTGGAATTAAAAGCAAGACAGCCCCCATTATTTTCATCTTTCTTGGTGTCATTTGAAATAACTTCCAAGGTTGCCAGCTCCCCTCTTTAGCCTTTGAAGACAGGTGAACCTCAAGAAAAATAGCGCCTAGAAACAAAAGTAAAATGATTGGCATTTGGTTAACCCTCCTCGCCTACAACCCGTGTTTCTCTCGAATTTCTGCCAACAAATGGTCACATCCCTGATCGACTAACCGATACGTTTCTTCAAAATCACCTGTAAAGTACGGGTCTGGCATATCGTCCCAGGTTGCATTTGGTACAAAGTCAGAAAGTTTCCCAATAAAGTTACCTGCACCGATCTCACCAAAGGTTTTAGTATTGGTAACATTACTTGCGTCCATACAAATGATGTAATCAAACGCTTGTAAGTCATCAGCACGGACTTGCCTAGAAATTTGACCTGCATAACTAATTCCCTTTTTATCGAGGAGATTCCTTGTTCCCTCATGAGGTGGATGATCCAGGTGCCAGTCTCCCGTTCCAGCGGAATCGATCTGGATCCTAGTGGTCAACCCTGCATCTTCTATTTTTTTGCGAAAAAGCGCTTCAGCCATCGGCGAGCGGCAAATGTTTCCTAAGCAAACAAAAATTACTTTTATCATGATATTCGCTCCTTTTTAAAAAGTAAGGGTCAGTCCGACAGGGCAATGGTCAGATCCTAGTACATCAGGATAGATAGCCGCCTCGGCGATGTTGTTTTTCAAGTCTTGGGAGACGAGGAAGTAGTCAATCCGCCAGCCTGAGTTGCGAGCTCTGGCGTTGTTCATGTAAGACCACCAGGTATAGGCGTCTTCTTTGGTTGGGTTTTTGTAACGATAAGTATCGATAAACCCGGCTTCCAGTAGTTGGGTCATCTTACCGCGTTCTTCCATCGTAAAACCAGCATTTTTCTGATTGGATTTTGGATTTTTTAGGTCGATCTCAGTATGAGCCACATTGAGGTCACCACAAATGACCACACCTTTGATTTTGTTAAGATTGGTGACGTAATTTCTAAAGTCGTCTTCCCACCTCATCCGGTAGTCAAGGCGGGCTAAATCCCGCTTCGCGTTAGGTGTATACACCGTCACGTAATAAAAGTCTTCGTATTCTGCGGTAATCACGCGACCTTCGTTATCGTGTTCGGCAATACCCATGCCGTAAGTCACAGATAAGGGTTCAATCTTGCTAAAGACAGCCGTCCCCGAGTAACCTTTTTTCTCGGCGGAATTCCAATAATCGAAGTGATCACCAAAATCAAAATCACCTTGTTCTTTGTTCATTTTAATTTCTTGCAAACCGAGGACGTCAAAGTCGTTTTCCTTAAAAAAATCCATGAAGCCTTTATTCATACAGGCCCTTAATCCGTTAACGTTCCAAGATCCTAAACGATAGGTTTTTTGTTGATTCATTTTATTCACTTCCTCTTAATGTAGCAAATCAAAAGCTTCAATGTCTTCCACTTTAGCAATGACTAAAAACGTGTCACCTGCTTTGATTTTATAGGCCGTATCGATGTTTAAAGACAAGTCGCCTTGACCACCGTACTTGATTCCTAAAAGGTTCATATTATAGGTGTGACGAACGTTTAACTGCACCACGGTTTTCCCGCACCAAGCAGCTGGTGCTTCAATGTGAGATACCGTATAGCGATCGTCTAAAGCGGCAATATCAACAATGCTTTTATGAAGCAAACTTCTGGCAATCCGCTCTCCCATTTCTTTTTCAGCGCGCAACACTTTATCGGCACCAACTTTTTCCAAAATGTCCTGATGAAGATGGTTTCTCGCCTTAGCAATCACGTAAGGAACGCCTAATTCTTTCAAAAGCATGATTGAAAGCACCGCATTTTCTAAATGATTGCGCAACGAAACGACCACCACATCAACGTCACCAATGTCAAGGGCCAATAATTCTTCTTTACTGGTGACGTCTGCCATAACGGCTTTCGTTACTTTTTTACTGATGCGCTCTACGTGAGCCATGTTTTGGTCAACTGCCAACACTTCGCAACCATACTCTTCTAGTGTTTCCGCAACGGTCGAGCCGAAAACACCTAATCCAAAAATAGCGTATTGCTTTTTCTGATGAACGTTTTGTTTTTTCACTTTATTTTTCATGTCCTTCACTCCCTTCTTCCATTATCCCAATGACAGCTCACCTTCCGGATAGCCAACTTCTTTCTTTTCTTTTTGCTTATGTGACCGGTTAACAAGCGAGATCAACATCGTGACTGGTCCCACACGACCAAAAAACATGAGGATAAGAATCGTGACCTTCCCAACAAACGATAGTGTTGATGTTAAATGGCCGAATCCGACCGTTGTAAACGCCGACATGATTTCTGCTGCCAAAGCAATAAAAGACGCCTCTTCACTAAAGCTAACAACAATGAGAGCCGCAAAAATAGTCGCCAGTGCCACCGATAAAATAGCAAAGGAGCGAATCACCAGCCGCTCGGGAATTTTTCGGTCAAAAATTTGGATGCTTTTTCTTCCTTTGTAAATGTTGTAAATCATCAACACAGAAATCAAAAAAGTGGTCGTCTTAATCCCACCTGCTGTCCCTACTGGCGATCCACCAATAAACATGAAAATCCACAAAATCAATTGCGTGCCGGTGTGGACGTTCTCAATAGGAAAAGTCATAAATCCAGCAGTACGTGCCGAAACAGATAAGAAGAAACTATTTTGAAGTTGATCAAACAACGATAACTGACCAATGGTATAAGGATTACTCCTTTCGCTGAAAAATAAGAGTAGCGTACCACTCACAATCAAAAAAGCAGACATCATCAAAACAATCTTACTATGAAGGCCAAGCTTTAAAAAGAAGCGTCGCACATTAAAGCCATAAGCCGACTGCCGCTGCAACCGTAAACTTTCTAAGATGTCAAACCAGACCATAAATCCAATCCCACCTAAAAAAATCAAGACCGCCGTCACTAGTAGTAAAAAGCCATAACTCCCGTAGGCCATCAAAGAATGCGCTCCAAATACGTCAATACCGGCGTTAGTAAAAGAAGAGATCCCATGAAAAACACTGTAATAAATTCCTTGAAACACCCCGTACTCAGGAATAAAAACGAACATAAAAAGTAAAGCACCAACCCCCTGAACCACGAAGGTATAAGACAAAATGCGACGAACCATTAAAGACGAGTCACTAATCGACGATTGATTTAACATTTCTTGCAAGACCATCTTCCGTCTTAAGGATAACTTTTTTTGTATCTTACTCAACAGGACATATAAAAAAGTTAAAAAGCCCAATCCACCAATTTGAATCAGAGCCAATATCACCAACTGACCCCAAATGGTATACTGATAAGCAATGGGTACAGGAAAAAGACCAGTCACACAAACGGCAGACGTGGCCACCAGCAAAACATCCATAAAAGGTAGGGCTTCGTTCTGGTTAGCAAAAGGCAGCGATAAAAGGATGGTTCCCATTAAAATGACCAGTAAAAAACTAAACATAATTTGTCTCGTTGGTGAGGTTGCCCTACGTTTCAAATGTCTAACGACTTTTTTACTCATGATATCTCCTCACTACCCAATAAATGGAACCCCTAAATGCTTGTAAGCTTCTGCTGTAACCACACGCCCCCGTGGCGTTCGCTTAATAAAGCCAATTTGTAACAAGTACGGTTCATAGACATCTTCTAACGTTTGGGATTCTTCACCGATGGAAGCAGCAATGGCTTCAATCCCACATGGTCCACCGTTAAAGCGGTCAATAATCCCACGTAGAAGCTTGTGATCGATATAATCTAGCCCTAGTTTATCAATGTCTAATTTACCTAAAGCCATGTCGGTAATCTCGCGAGTCACGACGCCATCGCCTTTGACTTGGGCGTAGTCACGAACACGCCTAAAGAGACGATTAGCAATCCGCGGCGTGCCACGAGAACGGCGAGCCAACTCGGTTGCCGCATCCTCCTCGATGGCTACTTCGTAAACATCTGCTGTCCGCTGAACAATCAATTTTAGGTCTTCTTCTTTGTAATATTCCAACCGGTTCAAAACGCCAAAGCGGTCTCGCAACGGAGCAGAAAGGTCTCCTGCACGGGTGGTGGCACCGATCAAGGTAAAAGGTACCAGATCAACTCGTACCGAGCGGGCCGTTTCGTCTTTTCCAACCACAATGTCAAGGACGTAGTCTTCCATAGCTGGGTAAAGGACTTCTTCAATTTGTCGTGGGATTCGGTGAATTTCGTCGATAAATAACACATCACCTGGTTCTAGAACCGATAAAATCGCCGCTAAGTCGCCACCCCGTTCAATCATGGGACCAGAGGTGTATTTAATGTTAACGCCCATTTCATTAGCAATAATCGTCGCAAGGGTTGTCTTCCCAAGTCCTGGTGGCCCAAATAACAACACATGGTCCAAGGTTTCGTTTCGATTTTTGGCAGCCTCAATAAAGACCTGTAAGTTTTCTTTGATGGCCGATTGGCCGATGTATTCACCCAGCCGTTCCGGTCGCAAACTAAGTTGCGATTCGTCTTCTTGTAATTCACTCGCGTCCATTAAGCGCTCTTCTTCCATTTAAATCACCTTTTCAAGAAAAGCCGCCAAATGTGGCGACTTTTACGTTTTAGTCAGCTACGTTGTAAACAACGCGTCCCTCTTCAATTCGAAGCCAATACAGAGAATTATCGAACGGGTTGAGCATAATCGTTGGGTAATCAGCAAAGAAACCAATGCTCATCAATTCTTGAATTAACTCTGCAATCCCATACCAAGCTTCTGGATTCTCTTCTATTAGCTCACGCCACGAAGAAAGATTTGGTCGTTCTGGGTTGAAAACAAACATACCGTGATTCGGGTCAAAAAACACTTGAAACCCCTCAATGCTAGTAGCAATTACTTCCAAATCACTTAGTTGTCCGGGTGTTAGGTTGGATGGGTTTTGTTCAAGTTCTTCAACTGAGCGACCACGTCGATCAAGTGGATTATCATCACACGCGGTTAGCATCCCTACGATAAGTACCATGATTGTTAACAAAAAACCAGATTTTCTAAAACTAGTTGTCATTTTCAAACTCCTCTAATTTTAATCGTTTCTCCCTCATCATACCATTTTTCTACTGATCTCTCAACTATCCTACATCATCATCAGTTGCAAACCTTGCTTAATTAACCCATCCACTGAGTCCGTTGACCCTTTTAAAGCGGTCTGAACTTTCTTTAATTCTTTCGTGCTATACCCTAATGCTTCCAATGCTTCTAATGCCTCATCCAGGTTTCCACTTCGAGCCATTATAGACGAAGCCGGCATTCCTGATACATCTAGTTTACCTTGTAAGTCCAAAATAATTTGGCTGGCTGTTTTCGGACCAATTTTAGGAAATTTCGTTAGGTATTTCGCATCGCCCTTAGTAATGGCGGTTGCCAATCCTACCATATCACCTGTGGCTAAAATGGCACAAGCGGTCTTTGGACCAATCCCACGAGCACTGATTAAGCTAGTAAACAAATCCAATTCTTCCCTTGTTTTAAAGCCATATAGTGCTAGATCGTTTTCTGACACCACTTGATGGGTGTAAACGGTCAACCGCTTGCCAATTTCAAATTCATAAGGATTAGCAGAAAATACTTTGTATCCAGCCCCCGATACTTCTAAAGCGACAAAGTCTTTCTTAATGAAAGACACTTCACCTGTTAAAAATGCAAACATAGCAAATCGTTCTCCATTCTCATTCAAAATTTATAACTTTCCGCATAATTATACCACATATTGGTAAAATTAGTTATAAAAGAAAGGGAGGTTTTGATATGGCTCGTTTTAACACGGAACATCGCATTAAACTAGCAACTGCTCATTTAGAGCGTGCACGTATACAAGTTGATCTTGCCATCTTCAAAGAAGAACTACAAAAAAAGCACATGGAAAACCAAGAGAAACACATCTAACTCTTGACGTTATATTCGTAAATATGGTACTGTTTTAATGGATCATTTTGACATTAAAGGAGTGGCTTACTTATGAAAATGGCACATACTTGCTATCGCGTTAAAGATTTAGAAAAATCATTGGCTTTTTACAAAACAGCATTTCCCTTCACAGAAAGTCGTCGGAAAGACTTTCCTGAGCATAAATTTACCCTTGTTTACTTAACCTTACCAGGTCAAGACTACGAGCTTGAGCTAACTTATAACTACGATCATCCAGGTTACGATTTAGGAAATGGTTATGGACATATTGCCATTGCTGTTAATAACCTTGAAGAACTTCATGCTATTCATAAAGAAAGTGGATTTGAAGTCGGTGATTTAAAGGGTCTTCCAGGGCAACCTTCGCATTTTTACTTCATTACGGATCCAGATGGATACAAAGTTGAAGTAATTAAGATGCGTTAGTTAGAGGTGCTAATATGGCTTTAAGTGAAAATTACACAGTATTAAAAGAATTTAGAACGGTCTTTAATGCTGGGCAGTTTAACGAAAAAATTGTCCATGTTCTTTTGAAATACGATTTTCTAGTTGGTGACTATGTGGATCAACATCTCAGATTAAAAGGGTTCTATCATAACAAGCGCCGCAACGTAGAAGATTCAGTTAAAGAATCTGCCATTGAAACCTACATTGCTGAGTCCTGTAACTACATGTGCCCTTACTTCGTGTTAGAAAAAACAACAGCAACGCCACCACCTAAGAAAAAAAGCCGAAATAGAAACCATAATAGAAGACGTCCTAAGCCTGCACAAGCCTAGGACGTTTTTCATTTCAATAAAAACAGCGTTGGATCTGGTGCGTACTGGTTAATGGTTGGAATATCCTCCAGTGCGCAATAACCTTTGTTTACCCAGCCCTCATTGTAGGCTTTCTCTGTTAAAACCTGTAGGTGTACGTGTTGAAACCAACCACCATTTTCATGGAAGTCACCAATTCGAGCAAATGGATCCCCTGCCGTCAATTGCGTCCCAACCTCTGGTAAGCTAACACGTTCTAAATGACCAAATACCAAGTAAAAGGTTGTGCCATTTTCGTGACATTTGATCACGACTAAACCACCGTAATTCCCAGCGCCTGCTTCGTACTCACTTTGAACAACCAAAGCGTTAAGAGGTGTATAAATCGGTGTATGTAACGGAAAGTTAACATCAATACCAAGGTGATAATACCTTTTTTCCGCCGCCATTTGTGGATACTCACTTAAAATAACCGACCGATCTTCTAAGTAGCCGCTCACACTCCACGTTACGTTGTTTTCAGGGTGAATCCGATTGAATAAAGCAGCGTTAAACGTTATCTGGTCTTGTTTTTCGAATTCCGATCTAAAGGGACTATCGGTTGCTAAGCTTAAGTAAAATGGTGCTCCTACTTGTCGCTCACCAAATAAGGGCATGATTTTCACATCTGCTAAACAATATGGAAAGGGTCTTGCTAACATGGCTATCGCTCCTTTTACTCTGTTTCTATCGTTTTATTAAAGATTAAGAAGATGGCTGCAATTCCCATTATCACGCCGAAGAAGGCTAAGTACCACCAAACCGTTGGGGCGTTCCAAACTTGCCACCAATTGCTATAGGATGAATTGTTATAAAAAACCATGTAAATCAGCGTTAAAGCGCCTAAGATCGAGAGGATTGGCATAATAAAGCGATTAAGCACGTTCCATGCCGTTTTCTTAATCATGATGGTCACAAAAACAGGAACGTAAAGAGCCATCAAGGTAACAGGTGCTAAACTAGAAACAGCAAAGTTAATGCCACCAAACCATCTCCGGTGATAAAGCTGTGGGAATTGTTCTAACAATTCTGGATTGGTTTCAACTAGCGCATGATACGTTCCCATGTCTTGGGCATTAGCAAAGACGATAAAGAAGATAATCCCACAAAATAGCAACGACATAGCTGCACTGGTTGGTGGCATATCCGTTTTAGCATCAACTTGCTTCACATATTCAGGTGCTGGACCTGTTCCACGAATAGCCAAGGCATAAAAGGCACGACTTCCAGCCATCATGGCACTGTTCATAGCACCAAGACAAGAAATAATAACAAACACCATTAACACACTACCAAACACCTGACCAAACAAGTTTTGGAAAGCCGCTGTCACGCCACCAGCTGTAGACAAAGTTCCAGCTTCAATGGCACCAAAAACCCCAATCGTGTAAGTCACATAAATAGCAATAATAATGATCGACCCGATAATAATTGCTTTGGGAAGATTTTTATTACGCTCCTTAATCTCACTACTCATCATCAACACTTCTTCGCTTCCTGCATAAGCGAATACCGTCGATAGGATCGCATAAAACAGTGGATTTGAAACAGCCAGTGGTGAATTTGGGTCCACTAAAAAGGTTAAATTTTCTGCCGTTTGACCGCTTGTAATACCGACAACGATCCCAACAATCCCCATCAAAATCAGTGGAATTACCTTAATAAAAGTGGTCGATACCTGAAAAAATCCAGCCAGCTTTGGTGAGATGACGTTCATCACATAAATCCCGATCAAATAAACACCAGCTAACATCCAAACGGCACCACTAGTAAACACCATGTCCCAACCGAGTAAGGTCGCTGTAAACCTAGCAGTTACCCAGGCAAGAACAGCTACAAAAGCCGGATAAAGAATCGTCCCTAAGAACCAACCAAGAAAATACGAATATTTTTTTCCTAGCAGATCGTCCGTATACTCAAGGAGTCCGCCCATGCCTGCTTTCTCACTGGCCAACTTTCCCCAAACCCACATCATGACAAACATAATGGCTCCACCAATTAACCAAGCCACAACGGCTTCCATTAAATTCCCGCCAACGCGACCAAAAATTGTCTCATTAACAAAGAAGATCCCGGAACCAATTACGGCTCCAACCACTAAACAAATCGCTGTTACTAATCCATATTTTTTTTGAAGATTTTGTTCCATATTTAACACCTCTTACCTAAATTATTGAACATTGACAACGAAAAAACGAGCAGCACAGGAGTTAAATGTCCTACGCCACTCGTTTCGCATCCTTGTACAAAAAGAGAGTGTTTCATTTAACTCTCTGATTTGCAAGTGCTCCACTAAAATTCTAAAATTTCAGTGACAGTACCACAGCTCTTAACTGTGATCCCAGCAAATAGTAGTCGACCTACAACTTGCTTCGGCATGATTTCCTTTCATAACCCATCGTCGGTGTCACCCTCCGGATTACTACTGATAAACCATGCGCCTCTAACTTATCAAAGAGATTGTCATATTCAATTGGAGTTATTCTACCATTGGAAAGGATATTTTACAACCCTTTTGGTTGACAAAATGTAGTATAAAGGGCGAACTTTTCCCTGATCACCCTCAAAATAGCCAGTGTCTTAAACGTTTACTCGCTACCTAGCAACTCTGCATACAACGCCTTGGTGGCTTCCACATAGTCCTCGTTACAGACACCAAGAATCACGTTCAGCTTTTTTGGGCTTTGAGCAATAAAGGAAATGTCAATCCCAGCTACTCCAAGACAGCTAAACACGCGACCTAAGAAAACAGAGTCGGAGGTAATGCCGCGCCCGACAATGGTAATCAAGGCCGTTCCTGATTTTACCACAACTTCATCGGCTTGTAGTTCCATCCTCAATGCCTCAACCAATTCTTCTAAACAGTCCTCTACAGAATCTGCCATCACCACGACACCTACGTGATCAATTCCAGTTGGAACGTGTTCAATGTTCACGTTATAGCGCTCAAAAATGGCTAAGGTCCGCTGTAAGAAACCAATCTCGATTGACATGTGATTCTTATAAATAACAAAGGATAAGAAATCCTTCTTCCCCGAAATACCTGTAATTTTTGTCTTCTTTTCTCCTTCGCCTCCAGCACAAATCAGGGTCCCAGGCGCTTCTGGATCGTTGGTATTTTTAATGTGAATTGGAATCCCAGCATCACGTACAGGATGGACGCTTGCTTCATGAAGAACACTGGCACCCATATAGGTTAATTCACTTAATTCCTCGTAAGTTAACCCAGAGGTGGCAGGTGGATTGTCAATGATCCGAGGGTCAGCCATTAAAATACCTGAAACATCGGTGAAATTTTCATACTTTTCTGCTCCTAATGCTGCTGCAACAATGGCACCACTAATGTCACTACCACCGCGACCAAATAACTTGATTTTACCATTGGAATAAGCACCATAAAAACCAGGAATCACGATCCGTTGCTCGTCATTTTTAACGGCTTGCAATTTCTCTTTCGTTGCCACCATGTCGACTTCTCCATTAGCAGCAAAGATCACCACATCTTTAGCATCGACAAACCGATACCCCAAATACTCGCTCATCAGTAATGCTGTCAAATATTCACCCCGACTAACAAACTCATCTAAAGATATCCGTTTATCATCTAAACGGGCTTTAATCTCAGACAGATGATCTGCAATGGGAAAGGTTAGCTGTAGTTTCTCTTTCACACCAACAAAACGAGTGGTGACTTCTCCCCATAACTCATCGTAGTTAATCCCATGCTTCCCATGGGTATAAATCACATAAAGTAAGTCCGTTAACTTATTACTCTCAGCGTCCGTCTTTCCTAAAGCAGAAACCACAACGACCTGACGATCAACCTTTGCTTCAATAATTTCTTTTACTTTTCTAAACTGACTTTCTGAGGATAGCGACGACCCTCCAAATTTAGAAACTAGCACAACGACCTCAACTCCTACTCCTACTATATCAAATCTTCTTCTCCCATTTTTAAAGCAATCTGTACCGCGTTAGTAGCTGCTCCTTTTCGTACGTTATCTGCCACACAGTAAAACAGCAAGCCATTTGGCGCCGACAGGTCACGACGAATCCGCCCCACAAAGACCGATTCTGATCCCTCTGCCATCGTAGCGGTCGGATAAAGATGTTTTTTACCATCGTCAACCACTACAATCCCGTCTTGTGCCTCAAAGACCCTTAGGACATCTGATAATTCAAACTCTTTTTCTAACTCAACTCGCACACTAACCGCATGGCCATTCATAATCGGCACCCGCACACAGGTGGCTGAAACCGGTAATTCAGGAAGATTTAAAATTTTGCGGGTCTCCTTGACCATTTTCATTTCTTCTTTCGTATACCCATCATCCAAAAACACATCGATTTCTGGGATACAAGTTTGACTGATGTTATGGGGGTAAAATTCAGGATCCTTACCAGCTAAAGTACCAGCCAAGTCTGCTAATCCTTCTGTTCCACTTCCACTTACGGCTTGATAGGTGGAGTAAGTCACATTCTTAAGTCCAAAAGGTTTTAAGGCATGAAGAGGAACTACCGATTGAATCGTGGAGCAATTTGGATTGGCGATCAGTTTATTTAGCTTAACGTCTTCAAAGTTCACTTCTGGGACAACCAAGCCAATCTCAGCACCTTCCCGCCAGGCACTGGAATTGTCAATCACGACTAAGCCTTTATCTCTAGCAATCGGCCCATATTCCAGCGAAATGCTACCACCGGCTGCAAAAAACGCTAGATCATAACCATCAAAAGCCTCAGGTGCAAGTTCTTCGATGGCCATTTCTTCTCCTTTAAAGGTCACTTTCTTACCGACACTTCTAGCAGACGCTAGCAACCTTAAGCGGTCGATAGGGAATTCTACTTCTTCCAATACCTTCAAAAAAGTTTGACCAACTAAACCTGTTGCGCCTACTAAACAAACGTTGTAATGTTTTCTATTCATCTTAACACTCCCTTATTAACTTCCAAACAACACGTCTTCCATGTTATATAGACCCGCTTCTTTGTCTAATAACCATTTGGCACCTTTTAGCGCCCCTTTCGCAAAGATTTGTTTGGATAAAGCTTCATGTTTAATGGATAACACTTCATCGACTCCGGCAAAGAGCACTTCATGCTCCCCAACAATTGAACCACCACGAACGGTGTGAACGGCAATTTCTTTCGTATCCCGCTTACACATCCCTGCTCGTCCATAAATGACCTTGTAACCTAACTGCTCATTGGCAGCCTCAACCATCATTTTAGCTGTTCCAGAAGGAGCATCAATTTTATGATGGTGGTGTTTTTCAATCACCTCAATGTCAAAACCCTCACCTAGAACCTTCGCTGCTTCTCGAACTAAGCGCTCCATTAAAACCACACCTAAACTGTAGTTACCACTGTATAAAACAGGAATCTCTTCGCTTAGCTTTTTCATTTGTTGAAATTGTTCGTCGCTATAACCAGTCGTCGCAATAACGGCTGGTGTTTTAGATGTCCTGCAATAGCCGATCATCCCCTCAAGGTTATCGGGATGAGAAAAGTCAATTAAAACATCAAAAGCTTCTTCGATCTGGTCCATAAACTTGGATTGGATTCTAACCGAATGGTTCGCCGCGATCAGCTCGTTATAAAGTACTTCCCCCATTCGCCCCTTTCCAATGATTAAAACCTTCACACTAGCACCTCATCCATCACTTTTTTCCCTGCCTCCGATAATTCATCAAGGGGTAAACGTGCTGGTCCAACGTTCATCCCCGCTTTATTCATCACATAGCGCAACGGAATTGGACTGGTTTCAATAAACAAAGCGTTAATAAAGTCTAATCTTTGATGCTGAACCGCTAACGCCTGCTCATGATTTCCAGCAAAATAATCGGCAATCATTTCTGCCATTCGTGCCGGCTCATAGTTAGACCATACGCTAATAGCGCCTGACGCACCAATGGCTAGCATTGGAATGACAATGTCGTCATTTCCACTGTATAAAGCGAATGTATCCGATAGGTAGCGACTGATTTTCATGGAATAACTTAAATCACCTGTGGCATCCTTAATTCCGACAATGTTAGGATGCTTCGCCAAATGTTCCACCACATGAGGCGCAATGTTACACCCGGTACGACCAGGAACGGTGTAAAGTAAACATGGAACTTCTACAGCGTTGGCAATGGTTTCAAAATGCTTAATCATTCCAGAGTCATTGGTTCGGTTGTAGTAAGGGGTAATTAGTAACAAGGAGTCAGCGCCGAGGTTGGCATAAGTCTTACTTAGTTCAACAGACTTTGCTGTGTCATTGGTTCCACTTCCTACCATCACATGGATCCGTCCAGCTGCTCTCTTAACGGTATAAGCCACGATCTCTCGTTGTTCATCTAGGTTAATCGTCGCTGATTCACCGGTCGTACCTAAAACCAAAATCGCCGCTGATCCAGCCGCAATGTGAAGCTCAATCAACTCCCCTAACTTCTCGTAATTCACCTCGAAATCTGCTGTAAATGGTGTTACTAAAGCTGGAATTGCACCTTTTAAATTAAATGTCATTTTAAAGCACCTCATTTTTTATTAAATCTTCAAACGTTTGGCGTTTCACCACTTCTCTGACATGACCATCTTTAACAAAGACAACAGATGGTATCAAGTTCTTATTGTATTGATTGCTCATGGAATAGCCGTAAGCCCCTGTGGTATAGGTGACTAAAATATCCCCTACAGAAGCAGGTGGAAGCATGCACTCTTCAATCAAAATGTCCCCTGACTCACAACATTTTCCAGCTATGGTTACCTGCTCGGTTTTTTTTTGATCCATCTTATTGGCAATGTCACATTGATACTTTGCTTGATACAGTGCAGGACGTAAGTTATCGCTCATGCCACCATCAATAAAATAATATAGCTTTTCTGGTGTCCTTTTTTGATAACCAATGGTGTGAAGGGTACTTCCCGCTGAACCGACGATGCTACGTCCCGGTTCAATCATGAGCTTTGAGATCTCTACCTGCTGCTTTTCTAACTCCTGCTCCACATGACGAACCAGCCGATCTAGCGTTTCATCAATTGGCATGGGATGATCTTCATCGGTATAAGAAATCCCAAAACCACCGCCAATGTTAAGGACAAGTGCTTCATCAAAATTTTTGAGACAGGAAATCAACTTTTCAATGGCTAGCTGCCAACCAGCTACATCAAAAATTTGTGAACCAATGTGAGCATGTAATCCTTCCAATTTTAAATAAGAACTTTGACTTAGAAGCTCTAAACAAGCTTCACACTCAGCACTTCCCCAAGCAAAACCAAATTTAGAATCAATGTGACTGGTCACAATGTACTTATGAGTATGGGCTTCAATGCCAACGTTTAGTCTCAATAGTATATTCATCTCTTGCTCATAATGTTTAGCTAACCGTTCAATTTCCTGAAGTTCCATGACGTTATCACAAACAATGTGCTTAACCTCTGAGACAAAGGCCATTTCTAGTTCTTCCACACTTTTGTTGTTACCATGGAAGTAAATCAGATCACGAGGAAGATTAGATTTCAAAGCAACAAACAATTCACCACCACTAACCACGTCTACCCCAAAGTCATATTCGTTGATTAAGTTAAGAAAGTGAACGGTTTGAAAAGCTTTTGAAGCATATAAGATTTGGGTGGGAAACCGATCGGACTTAAAATGCTTTGAAAATAGCGTTAATGTTTCTTCAATTTGTGATTGATCGTATACGTAAAGGGGCGTTTTAAACTCCCTTACTAACTCAGTCACCTTTACTCCCCCGATTTCTAGTACAGACATAATGGTCTCCTTTTTACTTTATAACGTTTAAAGCATTTCTGCTCTTAGTTGTGCATTGGTTTTGCTTGATAAGTAAGCTGGAGCCACATCAAACACCGTTCTCGCTCCCGTTTCCCCCTCCTTGTTCATCAGGTAAGCAGCTCGTGCGTAACAAACCAATGCCGCAGCTGTAAATTCTGGATTAGAATCTAGCATTAGGCCGTATTCAATCACTTGTTTGTGTCCCTCCTCGCCTGTTTCACCACTCCTGATAACAAACCCACCATGAGGCATCTTGCAATGATCGCGCTCTAGCTCTTCTTGGGTAATAAACGTTACGGTCGTATCGTAATCAGCAAAATAATCAGGCATTTCTTTAATGGTTGTCTCAATCAATCCTTGATCAGCACCTGCTTCGATTACGACGTAACATTCACGTCGATGCTTCTGGCGTGTGGTTAAGTGCGTCCCATTTCCTGCCCTGGCGGCATCAACTGCGTCTTCAATTGGAACGGTATATTGAACACCTGCGGTAACACCAGGGATGCGGCGAATAGCGTCTGAGTGCCCTTGACTCAATCCAGGTCCCCAAAAGGTATAGGTTTCGCCTTGGGGTAAAATAGCTTCTCCGTACAAACGATTAAGAGAAAACAATCCTGGATCCCAGCCGACAGAAATAATCCCTAACGTTCCACCTTTTTGAGCTTCTCCATCCACTTTATCGTAATGTTCCGGTATTTTCGCATGGGTATCAAAGCTATCAATGATGTTAAAGTGTGTTGCCATAGCAGGCGACTGAATCGGTAAATCTGCTGCAGACCCTCCACAAAGGATCATCACATCAATCTGACCTTTGTAATCAACCACTTGATTCATGTTCCTAACGGAAGCATCTTTTGTCTCAGGGCTGATTGTAGCTGGATCTCTTCGAGTAAAAATAGCAGCCAGCTCCATGTCGGGTTGTTGCATCAAAGACCTTTCAACCCCTCTTCCTAAATTTCCATGACCCACAATCCCCACTTTAATCTTTTCCATTAAACTCACCTCATATTTGTCGTTACTTGAATATATGCATACAAAAAACGAGTAGCACAGGAGTTAAATGTCCCGCGCCACTCGTTTCATAACTTTATAAAAAGAGAGTCACCATTTAACTCTCTGACTTGTAAGTGCTCCACTAAAATTCCAGTGACAGTACCACAGCTCTTAACTGTGATCCCAGCAACCAGCAGTTGACCTGCTACTTGCTTCGGCATGGTTTCCTTTCACAACCCATCACTGGTGTCACCCTCCGGGCTGCTACTGATAAAACATGCACCTCTAACTTATCAAAGAGATATCGCAATATTCAATTGGAGCTATTCTAGCACGATCATACCGAAATTACAAGCCTATGTTCTAAAACAACAGAAAAAGTTACCCGCTTAAAAAAATCAGAGGGTGTATATGAAATCATAACGAAGCAAAGCTCCTGCACCACTTCGCTTTCTCTTCTTCTAATTCGCTCTTTTTAACCATAGACTTAAAAAAACAGTCCAAAGGTCGTGAAAACATGTTAAAAGAACATCTGCTTACTCTATTTCTCGTTGGAAGTACAGCCCTTACAATTCTTGTTTTTGCCCATCTCAATCAATTAGAAACCTTGCCCGTTTTTGATACCAACGATCTGTTATTTGAGCATCAAGTAACAAGGGGAAGCTTCGTCCTAACATCTGACCCTTATCGTACCTTGACCTTAGCATTTTTAAATCGTGATATCGCCGGTTTTTCTTACGTAGGTAGTACCTATACAATTAGGACTGATGAGATATCACACCTCTTTCTTGAGTCAAACGAAAACATTCCTTTTACTACTCACGTTATTGTCAGCCGGAATCCCGATTTACAGGAAGTTTTAGTGATGGAATCAGGCACATCCATTGCTCACCACGCCCGTGCAAAAAAAACAGCTTGTGATGAGACGGCTGTTTTTGTCATTTCCTCTTCTGATTTAAGCAACGAAGATTTTTTAGTGATTGGTCTTAACTCAGCAGGGGAAATTATTTGGGAAGTTGATACTCCTTGAGAAGTTTCCCGCTGATAGCTTCTCGCACTTGAATGTGATACATAACGGATGTTATGGTTAACCTAATATACGTTTTGATTTTTCCATCACGAGGCCTCTCAATACTTCCAGGGTTAATAAAAAGAATGCCGGCTTCTTGCCTAATGTCCACACGATGAGTGTGCCCATGACAAACAATGGTTGGTACTGGATCAAAGGTTTGTGCTTCTTGAGCGATTCTCTTTATGTTGATACGAGTAAAATACATGTGCCCATGTGTGACCCAAACTTGGTCACCAGTAGGCAGAGCTAAGTGCACATCGTCTTCGTAATCACAGAAATAGTTGTCACTGTTACCTTTTACCACACTGTATTTCTCCCAGCCATCAAGGGGAAGTTCTGAATCACCACAATGCAAAAAATGATCTGCATCGGGATAACGCTCAGTAACAAAATGTAAGCCATTAACCCCTCCATGACTGTCGCTCATAATAATAATTTCCATACCAATTCCTCCTAGGACTTTAGTAGTTTCTCAATCATTTTCTCCAATTGATCAAAGGCTTTTCTTCGATGACTTAATGTATTTTTCTCAGCACCTGTCATCTCGGCCATGGTAAGGCTTGCTTCTGGCACATAGAAAATTGGATCATAACCGTGTCCGTTTAAGCCACGTTTTTCATCTAATATCCTACCCTCACACTTACCGTGAACCACATGTTCCTGGCCGGCTTCATCAATAATGACTAATGTACAACGAAAGCGAGCCGTCCGTGACGATTGTGGAACGTTTTTTAGCTCCGTTAACACTTTATCCATGTTAGCTTGGTCATCTTTAGGATGCCCCGCATAAATGGCACTGTCCACACCGGGTCTGCCATCTAATGCGTCAATCTCAAGGCCTGAATCGTCTGCAATGGTTAATAGACCATATTCTTCAAAAATCGTACGCGCCTTAATCAAGGCATTTTCAATGAAGGTCATCCCTACTTCTTCAATTTCTGGTTCATAACCAAGATCTAACAGCGACAACACCGTAACATCATGGTCTTTTAATAGCGCTTTTAGCTCGTCCACTTTTCCCGCATTTTTTGTAGCAAGTACGATCTTTTTCATTATTTCCACCGGTTCCTTTCAAATAAATCATGCCGTACATCTGAGATAAAGTAAAGAGAGCCACAGATGACTAGAATCTCATTAGTCTCAAGTGTATCAACAGTTGATTTTACCACGGCTTGGTAGTTATTATCAAACGCAGAGTTGACTGAATCATTGTACCGGTCGTACATTACCTCACCATCCTGTGCACCAGGATGATTTCCTTTTGTAAAGGTAATGTGAGTTGCTACTTCCTTGATGATTTCTAACATTTCGCTCGTATCTTTCGTTTGTAGGGCACTAAAAATAAACTTCTTTTTATGTTGAGGATAGGCACGCTTTAATGTTTCAATCAGAGCCACTATCCCCTCTAAGTTATGAGCTCCGTCTAAGACAACGGGTGGCTTTTTTTGCATGTGTTCAAATCGTCCTTGCCACCAGGTTCTTTGCAAACCTACATAAATATCATCTTTGCTAACCTTTAACTGTCTAGAATCATTCAAATGATTGATAATACTCAAAGCGAGGGTCGCATTTTTAAATTGATGCTCACCATGCATAGAAAGCTTAATGTCTTTGTAAGTGCTCCAGTTAAAGGTAACACCAGAATCATTTATCTCAAGCAACTTGGCTTGATCAAGGGATTGGTGAAAAGAAGCACCTTTTCTTTCACAGATGGATTTAAATTTAGCTAGCAAAATAGGATCTTCTTCTGTTGTAAACAAAGGAACATCCTGTTTGATGATCCCTGCCTTTTCCCCTGCCCGTTCCAATTTTGTTTTGCCTAAAATTTCTGCATGATCGTTTCCAATGTTGGTAATAGCACTGACTAGCGGCACGATCACATTGGTTGAGTCAACGCGGCCACCAATGCCAGCTTCATACAGCACAAGATCTAAATCTTCCACTTCGCTGAAGTACACAAAAGAAAGCAAGGTAATCACATCAAAGGAAGCAAAGGAATCAAGATTAGGTTGTACTTCAAGTATGGTACGCAACCTGTTCCCGTATTTCACCAAGTCTTCTTCTCTCATGGATACGCTATTCACAGCCATTCGTTCGCCAAATCGGATAATATGAGGCGAGGTAAAAGTTCCTACCTGATACTTTGCGGCCATCAAAACCTCACGTAAAAAGGCAACGGTTGACCCTTTTCCATTGGTTCCAGCAACATGAATGGTTTTGATTTTAAGATGTGGATCTCCTAATTCTTTCAAAATAGGATACAGATGATCTAAGGTTCGCTCACCTTTGCTATAACCAAACTTTTCAATCCAAGCGATGACCTGTTCTTCAGTCTGAAACATTAAGGCACCTCGATTCCCAGTGAAATTTCTACTGTAATGGTCATGCTTTCCTCAATGGTCATCCCTGGTGGATAAGACTGACTAACCACACGTGCTGGAATCATATCTTCTGAATGAACCAGTTCAAAGTTCACGGTGAGATTCTCATTGTTTTCGATAAAATCCAAAACATCTTGTACGACCCAACCGTGAAAGTTAGGCAATTGATTCGACCCATTTCCAAAGAAAAAAGCTGCAATGGCGACCATAATTGCTAGACCTAAACACAAAGAAAAAAGTCTTAGTCTAATGAATTTCTTTTTCGAATATGGTCGCATCTTAACACCTTCTAATCTTGATTTACAACAATCTCTTCAATGGTTCGCTTTGGAACGTAGTGAACGTTCTCCTCGTTACGATAATAGGTAATGCTCCCCTCAACTGGCTCAACTAAAACAACCTCTTCCATCGGTTTTCCTACAGCAATGACCAAAACAGGCGTCAAATGCTCTGGCAAATTCATGACTTCCTTAACGCCAACAGCACTATAATTACCAATCATGCAACAACCTAGTCCTTTCTCTGCTGCTGCTAAGGTGATGTATGCTGCTGCAATTCCCACGTCTTTTTGACCACTTGCCAAAGTTGGGTTAAGCTCTGTGTCTTGAAGCACAACGATAAAGGCTGTTGGTCTTGTTCCTTCAAAAGGTAGTCCCAGCTCTCGCAAAGACCCTGCCCACTTCGTATGAGCTTGAATTTGACTAACCACGTTTTTCTCATGAGCTACAAAATACTTTAATACTTGATGATTCTTTGCATTGGGCATTAAGCGTGCATGATCAACCAAATCAATTAATTCCTCTTTGGAAATCGTAAAGATTTCATCGTATCCCCGATAAGTCCGGTTCTTTAAAACTAAATCTTTAAACTTTTCCATAAGCTAGCACCTCTTTCTTCTACTTTTTGCACTCGTATATGACTAAGGCTGAGTAAGAAAAAATCTGTCCTGGTCCATCGCTGAAATGTGAGATTTGATACTTAATGTCTAAAACCTTATGGAGATCCTCTTCTTCCTCTAAAAACGTGTTGATCCCCTCTTCTAAATCTTTCTCGTGTTCCTCGTCAAATAATTTAACTCTTGTTCGCATGATTTAGCCCCCTATATTAACACTAATGATGCTGTACTAAAAAATACTTTTTCTTTCCACGCCGAATCACAGTGAACTTACCGTCAATGGCATGTTCAGCTTGGACGACAAATTCTAAATCCGTTTGCTTTTCACCATTGATGGAAATAGAGTTGTTGGTAATGAACTCGCGTGATTCACGTTTAGAACTTGCTGCTCCAGCGGTTATGAGCAAATCAACCAAATCTAAATCTTCGTTGACAGCAACACTTGGAACGTCTTTAAATCCTAAAGCAATTTCTTCGCTACTTAGTTCGGAAATGTTCCCAGAGAATAAGGCTGCTGTGATCCGCATTGCTTGGGTAATCGCCTCGACCCCATGAATGAGCTTTACGACTTCATACGCCAGCGTTTTTTGCGCTAAGCGCTCATGAGGTGCAGCTTCAAATTTAGTCTGGATCTCTAAAATTTCCTCTTTTGTGAGGAAGGTGAATAACTTTAAAAACTTGACAGCATCGTCATCGGCTGTGTTAATAAAAAATTGATACATTTCATAAGGGCTTGTTTTCGCAACGTCTAGCCAAATAGCGCCACCTTCGCTCTTACCAAACTTCGTTCCATCGGATTTGGTTACAAGTGGTAAGGTCATACCGAAAGCTTTTGCTTCATGACCTTGTTTTTTGCGAATTAGGTCAAGACCTGAAACAATGTTGCCCCATTGGTCACTTCCACCGATTTGCATTCTGCAGTCGTAGTTGGCATACAGATGATTAAAGTCCATCGCTTGCAAAATTTGATAGGTAAATTCCGTATAAGAAATTCCCACTTCAAGACGTGACTTAACGATGTCTTTCGCAATCATCTGGCTTACGTTAAAGCTTTTGCCAAAATCACGTAAAAAGTCAAGGATGCTCACATCGTAGGTCCAGTCGTAATTATTAACAAAGGTCACGGTTTCGCCAAAGATTTTTTTCAGTTGACCTTGCAAGCAAGCCACGTTATGGTTAATGGTCTCCATCGTTTGCATTTGACGTTCGGCTGCTTTACCACTTGGATCACCAATAGAGCCCGTTGCCCCACCAACTAAAACAATGGGGTTATGTCCAGCCTTCTGAAACCTTTTTAATACTAAAAACGGTAGTAAGTGCCCGATGTGCATACTATCTGCCGTTGGGTCAACCCCACAGTAAAGGCTCAAAGACTTTTCATCTAATGCTTTTTCTAATCCTTCTAAATCGGTACAGTCATTAATTAATCCACGCCATTCTAGATCTTTTAATAATTCATTGTTCATTTTAACGCACTCCTATTCAGCTTAATTCCTCTAGTGCACCTATCACGTTCAGGCTACAGTCGCTATGCTCCTAAGCTTCTCTATGAGTGGCATTAAGAGCAAATTAATCACTTAGATTCTTTCTATTATAACAAATATTAAAAAAAATCGAAAGCCAAAATCAGCTTCCGATCATACATTCTCATCTTTTACTTCGTTGATCCACGCCAAGCGAAAGAGTATGGCAAGATAAACTCTTCTTTTTCAACTTCTTCCTTATTCATCAGTTTCGTCAACATGCGCATGGCAACGGCTCCAATGTCGTAAGTTGGCACCACAACGGTACTTAGTTGAGGTCTTGCCATTAACGTTCCTGGCGTATTTTGGAAGCCAATCACTTCTAAGTCTGTTGGAACCTTGAGTCCAGCATCAATCGCGGCATTCATAAACATAAGCGCCAACGAATCCCGATCAGCCAGAACAGCATCTGGTGCTGTTTCCTTGCTAAAAAATGTTTTGAACTCCTCTACCAATGTATCCAGCTTATCATTAAAAGTCAGGATTCTTGGCTTCATCTTAGCTTCATTAATCGCCTTTTCATAACCTGCTTTCTTCATGCTATCTTTCATATACGCTTCCGTCCCTGTTAAGAACGCAATGTTTTTATTACCAGAGTCAATTAATTTTTTCGTTGCCTCATAAGCTGCTGCTTCGTAATCAATTAAAACAGCAGGTACACGACCTTGAACATCACGACTAGCTAGTAAAACTGTTGGTACGGTTTCATTGAGTAGACGATCAACTTCTTCTTCGTTCATTTGGTCACTTGCTAATAAAACACCGTCTACTTGTGATGCAATCATATTTTCCCACGAGTCTGTCTGTAGCTTATGCTCGTTATGGGTCACGTTTAAAAATACCGAATAGCTATATTTATCGGCAATATCTGCAATTCCGTTAGCCATCTCAGAAATCGATTGACGAGCAAAGGTTGGAACAATCAACCCAACGTTAGTCGACTTTCTACTTGCTAAACCTCTTGCAATAGCATTTGGTCGATACCCTAATTCTTTAATAACACCCAATACTCTATTTCTTGTCTTTTCTTTTACACGATTTGGATTGTTCAAAACCCGCGACACAGTTGCTAGAGATACATCTGCTTTTCGTGCAACATCGTAAATGGTAATTTTAGTGTTTGACATCCTGCTCAACTCCTCTTGAGATAACGCTTACTTAAGGCGCTACCAAAAATTTGTTATTTATATTGTAACCGATATTATTTAAAAAATCAACTTTTTTTGAAAATTTTCATCTTTTCTCTGCTCAGTTTTTGAAATGACCCTTATGGGTGTTGAATTTGACGATTTGCTTTTATGATCTCTGCAAATATTTTCTCAATCATTTGATTGGTTAACGGACCACCGTTCATCTCGGTTAGTTGTTCTAAAATTTTAGTTTCACGAGCTGAATCATGGATTGGAATTCCCATGGACATCTTCACCTTTCCAATCTCAATGGCTACCTTAGCACGCTCGTTTAAAACCTCCAACAAAATCGCATTGCATCGATCAATTTCACCACGTAATTTAGTTAAGTGATCCATCAAATCAGCCTCCTCTTCCAAAATTAGTATAGCAAAGCACTGTTATATTCTCAAGTTCGTGTTATAATAAGATCAGAATACATTAGGAATTGATAGTATGATTTATGATTTTATTGCTTTAGATTTTGAAACAGCGACTAGCGAACATCACAGTGCCTGCTCCTTAGGCCTTGTCTTTGTTAAAGGATCAAAAATAGTTAATACCAAGTATTATTTAATCAAACCACCTATGGATTTTACTCCCTATAACACTAAAATTCATGGGTTAGATGCTCGTGCAGTTAAAGATGCACCTACTTTTAAAGAAGTTTGGGAAGACATCCAACCTCTGATTAAGAATACACTACTTATTGCTCATGCAGCTAAATTTGATATTTCCGTCCTTGTGGCTTCCTGCCACTTTTATAATCTCCCCCTTCCTCATTTTCAGTACGTTGACAGTATTGACTTATTCCGAGCTGCTTATCCCCGTCATCAAAAAAGTTCTCTTGATTATTGTGCCACAACCCTTGACATTCCATTGGAGAATCATCACGATGCCCTTGAAGATGCCGTAGCCTGCGCTCACATTGCTATCAAGTCAATCAAACGGATCAAGCGATTCCCACTTGCTAAAATGATTGTTGCTTTTCAATCGATCGACATTAAAACCAGCGACGTTTCTTTCACCTTAACTAATCTTGATCCTGATCACCCACTTTATGGGAAAGAAGTTATCCTGCGTGGTGGCATGATCTCAGAAAAAGGTAACTTAAAAATCGAATACAAAACAAAAGTTGATGCACCGACTAATCGTCGGTAAGAGCATCAACTTTTTTCTTTTCTTTTGCATAGCAGTCATTAAATAGTGGACATTCTGAACACTTTGGATTCCGAGCCGTGCAGAAGTAACGTCCAAAGAAGATCAGACCGTGATGGGCATCGCTCCACGTTTCTTCATCTAGTAAGTACATGAGTCGTTCTTCCACGCAGGTGACACTGTCTTTTTTTCGAGCAAATCTCAACCTTTTAGAGATTCGCTCAACGTGAGTATCCACTGCAATCCGAGGTACACCAAACCAAACGGATAAGACGACATTAGCCGTCTTTCGACCAACACCAGGTAACCGGACAAGATCCGTGTAAGATCCAGGCACTTCTCCTGCGTAATCGTCAATTAAGATCTGACATAGCTTTTGAATGTTTTTCGCCTTTGTTTTATACAGCCCAATGGTGTAAAGGTCCTCTTCAAGCTCTGCCTGAGGAACTGCAAGGTAACATTGAGGTGTTTGATACTTTTTGAATAAATGATCCGTTGTTTTGTTAACACTTTTATCGGTCGCTTGTGCCGATAACAAAACAGCAATTACTAATTCAAAGGCATTCTCATGATTTAGCTCACAATGGGCCTCAGGGAACAAGTCGCAAATCACCTTAATTATTTCTTTTGCCCTTTTCTTTGACACCATACTCATCACCTAAGTTTTTCTTTGATTTCCCCGATCCAATCCCGATAGTCCGAAGCATTTACTGATACCGCAGACACTTCAACCTCCCCCACTCGAGATCCCATGGTTTTTCGGTTACGGAAGTCAATTAAGCTTCGCTTTGCTTCATCTACGGTGTAAATGTTTTTCCGTTTCCAATCAAGCAAGATGGCATCAATGTATTTAATCGACCTTACATCGTGACGTTGCATCTCAGATATTGCCAACTCAATGAGAACCACGTCAAACCGATCTTCGTCCAACCACATTCTGACCCGTTCAATGTCCCGTGGCGATAAAACACCAAAGATGTTTTCAATTTTATTAAAGAGCATTTCCACATCAGCAGAAGTTTTCGCATGGCGCTCTTTTTTAAGTTGAGACTCTATTTTAAGAAACAATGGCGCTAACGAATAATGTTCGTTTCGTCTACCGGTCGCATCAACTTCACTTTCAACTAGCAAAAAACCATCGGTAATCAGTTGGTAGAAAATTTGCGAACACTCTACCACTTCTAAGGTCATCAATTCATGGACCTCAGTCAAGGTCCAATTTGCCGGTTGTTCTTTAACCATTCGTGCAAAAATAACTAAAAAAACATAGGCCTTCTCATCCAACCCAAGCTTTTTGTAAACAAGAGCTAACGTATCATTTAAGTTAAGTAACCCCTGCTTCCATAATTCATACATACACCATCACCCTTGTTTAATGGTTAAAGTGCAGCAGCACTTCCCCATTTAATCCATTTATTACTACGTAGTGAACTTGCTGCTGCAGCCTAACTCTAATTTCAAAAATAACCTCATCGTCAATCACACCAAGTTGTATTTCCATCACTTCTACCTCTGACGCTTCTTCATCGTAGTCAAGAATCACACCGTTCATAACCCTTAATGCCCGCTCTTCGCCAATGAGATCGTCACTGGCTACATAGTGTTTAACCGTCTCATCCCTGACAAAATAGTAAAACTCCTGACCGTCCACCAGCATGACGTGTACAACCACGTATGATTCGATGCCGTTAAAACGCTGAATGTTGATGACATGTTCAACTTCTGGCAAATCCTCAATCGATCTCGTGTACTGCCTTAATTCCCTTTCTCCACTATCCGCATATCTAATCATTAAAACAACGTAAATTAAAGCCATAACAGCAATGCCTGCTACAACCATCAGAATCTGCTTCATGTGAGATTTTATTTGCTTTACTTTAGACTTCATGAATCCAACCCTCTATTTTCCAAGTATAATTGCAGTTTCTCTTTGTCGTTCTCAACTTCGTCAAGTAAAACGGCAACCTCAAGCGTCCCAATCACTTCACTTAACCAAGGACCAGGTTCACGACTGAAAATGGCTAATAAATCACTGACTTTTAAGGCCAAATCACTACTTTTTGTAAGGGGTAGTGCCAGTTCTTCAAAAATCTGTCCTGTTTCTTGGTAAAGGTTTTTTGTATCGTGATAAATTCGTCCAGTAGTTAATCCAAAATAATACTGAATCCATCGTTTATCTTTTTCCTTATCCCAGATAGAAAGAACGTTGCGAATCACTCTCTTGTCTTCTTTTTTTAGGGGATAAGCTTCAAGAAATTCCTCTGGATCCTCAAGTTCAAGGGCAACAACGGTATACAACATAAGTGGACACTCTATTTGATCAAGTGCATGAAAGCTAATCAAAGCATTGAGATAAGGAACGTATTCAAACAACTTTAACTTAATTACTAAATCCAATGCTTGCTTTTTATAATTACCAGCAAGAATACTTGTCAATTCCAAATGGATTCGCTCAAAGGAGAGGCTGGTCATTAAGCGATGACAACTCATCATTCCCTTTGTCGTCTCTTCTTCAATGGAAAAACCAAGCTTAGATACAAAGCGAATGGCGCGCAAAATACGAAGGGCATCCTCTGCAAAACGTTCCTCTGGGTTGCCAACGGCACGAATTAACTTTGCTTCTAAATCGATTTGTCCATTAAAAGGATCGTAAAGCTGATCATCGACGCCTTTTGCTATAGCATTCATAGTAAAGTCACGACGCACTAAATCCTTCTCCAATGATGTGGTAAACGTAACCATTTTTGGACGCCGGTTGTCTAAATAGACGCTATCGATACGAAAGGTGGTCACTTCAATGGAAACATCGTCAATCAACACGGTCACTGTCCCATGATGAAGTCCTGTGTTATAAGTCTTATCAAATACTTTAGCTACTTCCTCTGGCTTAGCAGAAGTGGTCACGTCAATGTCATTAACAGGCAAGCCTAATAAGCAATCCCGAACCATGCCACCAACAAAATAAGCCTCATACCCAGAATTGGTAAGTGTTTTTAACACATGTTTTCCTGCAACTATCGGTTCCACAGCTTCACCTACTTCACCTTGAATTCGTCTTAGTAAGTTACTAAAGACATTAAATCGTAACCTTTTAATACGTCTCGTCCTGGTAAATCTAAAAGTTCGATTAAAAAGGCACAGCCTACTACCTCTCCGCCAAGGCGTTCAATCAATTCAATGGTCGCCTTTAGCGTTCCACCCGTAGCTAACAAGTCATCTACAATTAGTACTTTTTGTCCTGTTTTAATCGCATCCGCATGGATACATAAAGAATCAGTCCCATACTCTAATTCATAAGTCGCTGTTTCCACTGCTCGTGGCAATTTCCCTGGCTTACGAACTGGAACAAAACCAACCCCTAAGTCTAGTGCTGCTGGAACTCCAAATAAAAACCCTCGTGCTTCTGGCCCAACGACTACATCAACGCCTAAGTTTTTGGCATAGGTCGTAATCTCACTAACCACGTATTTAAAAGCCTCTGGGCTTTGTAGCACAGGTGTAATATCTTTAAAACTAATTCCTTCTTTTGGAAAATCCATAACCTCTGCAATGTGCTTCTTTAAATCCATTTTAATCGCTCCTATGTCTCTCTATTTAAACTGCCCTAATAAGTAGGTCAGTATTTCTTTTCGATTCGTCAAGTCGATAAACTCATACGCTTCTACCTTAGAAGCTCGTCGTTGATACGTTTCAGAGTTGGTAAACACAACTTTCTCTGATAGCTCGCACAATGTAATCTGCCCACCTTCATTAGTAAGAATTCGAACCTCAGCAAACACCTGGACCACAAATTTAAGTAGGTCCTCAGGTATGCCCTCTCTTTCGAAAAAGGTGATCACATCACGATTCAAGTTAAATGGAGCATGTTGCTTCAGCGTTTTAAAAACAAAACCAAATTGCTCTCGTGTTGGCATGGTCACAACGTCCATTTTCTTTAACACAACGTTCTGAAAGCCCGAATTCTCATAGGCTAGCCTTAACGCTTCTTTAGAATCAAAGGAAGTGTCAATGACAAACGCTTCTTCCACTTGGTTTGCAAATTCATCTGCTAACTTCTGATTTCTTAAATCGATCAATTGTGGGTGATCGCATTTGATGTCAACGATCCGAGCTTGAATGCTCCGCTTACCGTTCCATTCGTTAATGTCCAGCTCGCAACATACATCGAAATTAACTTCTGGTGTTAAATAAACGGTAGTACTTGCCCCATCAAAGAAAATGGCATCTACCGTATTTTCACCCTCTTTGATAACAAACTTCAAATGTTCGTAATTTTTCCCAATGCGGCGAACATCAACAATCTTAACATCTGTCAATTTCACAATCGGTCGCTTATTGTTTTGTCCAAAAGGAGCTAGTATTTCCATCTGTGACAAAAAATCTAAGTTGATTTCGGAGATCGTTAACGCTAGATCAACCACCATCTCATTAACGACCTGACTACTAGAGAGTGTGGCATTTAGCCCCTCTTCCAAAGCCTCGATCGCCTCTGCCTCTAAAGAGAGACCAGCTGCAACTGCATGACCACCAAATTTTAACATTAAATCGGCATTGGCCTCTAGAGCACCTAATAAATTAAAGCCCAATGGCGCTCGCGCGGACCCTTTAACTAAACCCTCTTCGTCTTCGCTATCGGTTAACATGGCAACGGCAATACCAAACGTATCAACCACTTTAGAAGCGACAATTCCCAATACACCTTCGTGCCAATTAGGATCGTATAACACCAAGACTTTTTTACCGGTTACGTATTTTTTTGATCCTTGCTGAAGTGCTTCGTCAATGATGATCTTCGTTACACGCTTTCGTTCGTTATTAAGGCTTTCGACTTCCTTCGCTAACTGCTTAGCAACCTGTAGGTCATCACTAAGGAGCAAATCTACTGCCAAGCTAGCATCGTCCATCCGCCCCGGTGCATTTAACCTAGGGCAGATGGAAAAACCAACGGTCGTTTCATCCACATTAAATGCATTTACATCGGCCACATCGAATAATGCCAACAAGCCTGGTAATGTGGCATCTTTAATCGCTTCCAATCCTCTAATCACAATCGTTCGATTTTCACCGATCAGTGGAACCACATCACCGATTGTACCTAACATGGCTAGGACATAATCTTCGTCATCAAGTTTTCCTTCTTTTAAAGCTTCAACCAACTTTAACGTAACCCCAACGCCAGCTAAATCATTAAACGGATAGTTTTCGTCGTACTCAGCGTGAATAATTCCAATAGCAGTAGGCAGTTCCTTTTTCCATTGATGGTGATCGACCACAATGAGATCAACCCCATGTTCTTTTAAAAGGTTTGCTTCGTCTAGACTAACGATTCCACAATCTACGGTGATGATTAGCTGATAACCTTCACCGATGGCGCTCATAAAGGTATCTTCATTGGGACCATACCCTTCGAAAAAACGATGGGGAATGTAGTAATCAGCATGAACACCTAAAGATCTTAGGGTCCGTATGAGAAGAACCGTTGATGTAATGCCATCGGCGTCGTAATCCCCGTAAACCAAAATCCGTTCCCCATTATCCATCGCCTGTCGAATACGTTCTGAACACTTTATCATATCAGTGAATAAGTTAGGATCATGCCAAATAAGCGGCTGTTTAATCTCACCTATTAAGCCTTCGACACTTCCCAAACCCCTCGTTAAAAAGAGCCGCTGGATTTCTGGGTGGATACCACAGTCAATCGGCTCATAGGTATTATCTCTTTCTTCGTTCCAAACAAACTTTGATTTAAGCAAAAAAATCACCTTATTTTTGTACAGTTCATTTTATCATACTTTCCCTTCTATAACCAGCCTAAATCACAGTCGTTGACAAAATCCCGATCACATGATAAAGTTTAAGTTAAATAAGGGAGTAGTTGCCTACATATCTATGTGGTGTATCAAGGTCAACATCCCCGAACAGATCCCATCTGTTCTGGCCTTGAATTTAAAAACGAGACTTATTGGACGCTTTTTTTGTCTATTAAGGCTCGTTTTTTGTATGTTAAAGACTGAAAAAGCCATCTTAAATACTGAATATGTAAGGAGTTTAGCTTATGAATGGTTTAAGTGTTATTTTGTTACTGATTGGCTTTGTTTTACTCATTAAAGGTGCTGATGTCTTTGTCGATGCCAGTGCTGGAATTGCTAGAAATCTTAAGGTGCCCAATCTAGTGATCGGCTTGACCATTGTTGCCTTTGGAACCAGTGCACCCGAAGCCGTGATTGGGATCTCTGCTGCCCTAGGTGGCTCTAGTGAGTTAGCCATTGGAAACTCCATTGGTGCCGATATTTTTAACTTAATTTTTATCATTGGATTCTGTGCACTAGTTCGTCCTATGAAGGTCGAGTTTAAAGACATTGCACGAGATTATTGGGTAGCCCTTATGGGACCAATCTTACTACTTCTTATGGTGTTCTTTTTTGAAGACGACATTCCTCGCTTTGGTGCGGTGGCACTGCTCTTGATTTTTACGGCTTACGTCATTGTGGTAGTTAAACAGGCACTTAAAAGCCGTGAGACCCATGCTGAAGAAGTTAAAGAGGAGGAGATCAAACCACTGGGACGTAATGCTTTAATTGCTTTAGTCGGTTTAACCTTGATTATCGTTGGTGGCGAATTAACTGTGCATAACGCAGTTAGGATCGCTCATGCCATTGGGATTTCGAAACGTGTGGTTGGGCTAACCATCATCGCCATTGGGACTTCCCTGCCTGAGCTCATCATTTCCTTTACTGCTGCAAGACGTGGTGAAAATAGTCTAGCCATCGGTAACATTATTGGGTCCAGCATTTTCAACATCATGTTTGTCCTTGGTGTTTCTGGGATGATTTTACCGTTAGCTATCGATTCTGGTTTAATGTTTGACATTGCCGCTTTACTGATTGGTAGCTTTGTTTTGCTAATTTTCGTTCTGACCAAAAAACAAATTGCCCGTTACGAAGGGTTAACCATGGTGATCATGTACGTGGCTTATATTACTTATGTGGTGTTGAATTAAAAAAACAAGCTCTAAAAGCTTGCTTCTAGTAAATAGATTGGTTGTCCCAAACCATGGAACCGACTTTCGTATTCGGTCATCACGTTTTCCGGATAACGCTCTGGATTCCCATGGAGATCCACACAGACATCAGAAAACGTCATGCTGAACTGGTTAAAACTCCATAAAGAATATTCAAACAACGATTGGTTATCCGTCTTTAATTGTAACTTCCCATCGTCAGCTAGTACCCCTTTATAGATGGTCAAAAAACTTTCATGGGTTAAGCGACGCTTTGCATGCCGGGTCTTTGGCCACGGATCTGAAAAGTTTAGGTAAATCTTTGATACCTCACCTGGTTCAAAAACGTCGGGTAATTTCACTGCATCAACATGGAGTAGACGCAAGTTCGGCAATGGCTGTTCCACTAACTTTTCCAAAGCTCGCAACAGCACGGAATCGTACACTTCAACCCCAATGAAGTTAACCTCTGGGTACTTGCGAGCCATTTCGTTAATAAAGCCCCCCTTTCCCATGCCGATTTCAATGTGAATCGGTTGTTTTTTTTCAAATAAGGTTTGCCATTTCCCTTTTAATGCTTTCCCGCCAATTACCGCTAACTCTGGTTGACTGGTAATGTATTCTCCCGCCCTAGGTATTTTTCGTAATCTCACTTCTTCCAACTCCTACTTATCCCAATTAAAAATCATCGTCGGCTTAAATTCTACCACAACGATGATTTTTTTCAACTTCTTAACCTAAGAACCCCGTTACTGCAAGAAGACAACCAAACAACACACCAATGGAAATACAAACTTGTTTGAAACTAAAACTCATCGTAGCAATTTTTTTTAAAAAGAGGTTGCCAACAATAACTTTTTTATAAATCACCCAACCTACTAAATAGCTAGTAAGAAAGATCCCTGACTTTTCCAAATAGCCAACAAAGCTAATGTAAACACTACCATAAAATAAGTAGTTAACCATGAAAACACCAAAGATACCACCTAGCAGACAAAGTACACCTAGAAAAACAGAAGGTATTAAACGCCACTTATCCTCATTCGCTCCATAATCTACGCCAGCTTCCCAGGTCCCAAATAGCATACCTGAATACTTAATAAAAGAGATAATTGTCCCTAAACTAATCACGATGGTGGCTACATTCACCCAACTTGATACGTCATAAGCAATCAAATATTTAGAAGTAAAGCCAATAAACAAAGGAGCACCGATAATCCCTAAAACAGCAAATAGCATCGCGACGCCTACCCAAGGCATCCGCTTCATCACACCCCTAATCTTATAAACATCACGGGTTCCATAAGTCCGATAAATGATTCCAGCCGTTAAAAATAGTGCCGATTTAAAAACCCCATGGGCAATGATATGATACAGTCCACCTAACTGGGAATATTCTCCTCCTGAAGAAAGACCAACCATAATCAATCCTACTTGTGAAATAGTGTGATAAGCTAAAATCATTTTAATATTGGATTGACTAATCGCCATAAAAACAGCAAACAAACTGGAGGCCACTGCCAAAACTAAGAAAAAGTTATGAGCAGCAAAGTCACCAAACGCTTCTTGAATTCTAAAAAACAAATAAACACTTGTCTTAATCTGAACACCTGATAAAATCGCAGCAACAGCTGACGGTGCTGCATCGTAAAGATTCGTTTTTGGTGTAAAACTAAACATAGGAATTAATGAACATTTAAATGCTAAAGCCGTCAATATCAATGAATAAGGTAACACAAGCTGACGAGGTTCAATAACAGCAACTCGCTCAGCCACAATAGCTATATCAAAAGCGCCAACGATGGAATAAAGATAGCCCAATCCCCAAAGGTAAAATAGCATGGCTACTACATTAATCATGATAAAAACCAACCCATGGTACATGTTACGCTTTTTTTTATCGTACATCAATAGCATCGTAATAATAATGGTCCCTACCTCAACTAAAACAAAAAGGTTAAATAAATCTCGCGTTAGGAATAGACCAATCAGCGTTGTTTCTAAAATAAATAATAAAAACCAAAAGGTTCGACTCGTTGTCTCATGGAAACTATAAATGGCTACTGCAAGAAAAACGATAGTGGTCAACAGAATAAAAACGGCTGATATGTTATAGGCACGTAAATGAATCCCTAGAAAATCATCAAAAGATCCAATGTGTGTGGTTACCTCTTCTGAATAAGCAATCAAAAATAAGTAAAATGAGAAGAGAACAAAGAGGCTTTGAAAAACAATGGCTAACATCCTTGCTGCATTGTTGTTAGAAAAAACAAATAAAGAAACGGCAATTAACAATGGAATGATAACAAAAAATGCTAACACGACGACCCCTCCCTCTTCTGGGATAAGACCTCAGTAGAGGGAGCCAATTGCTTCAACGTTCCCCAATCCGTTGAAAAATACTTACGAAACAGAGCATTTAACATGGTGATAATAATCGCTGTAACAGAAATTCCAATCACAATAGCAGTTAACATAAGAGCTTGAGGCAAAGGGTCCGCCACACCATCTAGATGCCCATCAACTACTTGTTCTACGGATAAAATCGGTGGTATCGTTCCATGACTAGCCCCAACGGATAACCAGAAAATAATAACTGATGTCTGCATAATAATGATAAAAACAATGGCCTTAATCGCATTGCGTGTTGTGATCATGCCAAAGAAGCTAATAAAAAATAAAAGAGGTGGAAAAATAGATAATAACTCAAAAGGTAAGTTCATAATTGTCTCCTTTTCAAATTAAAATTTGTACGTCTTAAAACACCTTGTCCTTAGCCTGTGTCTAGCTTTTCAATGGCAATATAGCGATAGAACATCAAAAAGAATCCACAGCCTACTTTCAATCCAATCATGGCATTCATTGCAATAAGATAGAACTCCTGAAAATGCGGAACGTTCCTAATTAATAACTGACTAAACGCTCCTAAAAAGATAGCTAAAATCGCAACAATAACCATTGTAATGAAAACAAGTTCTTCAAATTTCATCACTTTCTTAACAGAAAGATCATAAATGTTATAGACCATGTATCGGCAAACGAAAAAAGAGGCTGCTGCTACTCCACCTTGAAATCCACCTCCAGCAGAAATATGTCCGTTCAAAATTAAATACACACTAAAGACAAGCATTAAAGGTGCAATAATTTTAATAGCAAAAATAGCGATAGGTGAACGTTCGATTCGGCTATGAGAACCATCTGTTGTAGAATCTAGATGATACCAAGATAAATGGCCAATGGCGACGACAGAAATGATTAAAATCAAAGCCTCAAACAATGTATCATACATACGATAACCGATCACAATGGCACCAACGACATTCTCTCCTCCAATGTCACGCCATGCCTGATTTAGATAGACATCCCGCAAATAAGTAGAAACCTCTATATCGGGTATAAAGTAGATAACACCTGAAAGTAATAAACCACTAAATAAAAATGGAGCAAGGCAACGCTTAAGCCAAGAACTCCAACTTTCATACCGTGGTCGCTCCCCTTCCTTATAGGCACGTCGCTCGTAGTATTTCTCAATGCAAATGATCAATAAAATGGTTGAAAAAGCAGAAATGATCGCCTCTGCCATCGCGACATCTGGCGAACCTAATAGAACGTAGACAATAGCTGAAAACAAAGAAAATATACCCAAGTAGATGATGGTCCGAATAGTAGATCGCTCATGAACGATTAAAATCCCAATTACCAACAAGAAAAGTAACATTGCTTCTAACATATTAAATCCCTCTTTCTCCTATACTAAACCCAAGGTCCATCAATGGAACTTGCTGCCTTCTCCTCTGCACTGAGTGGAAGATCTTCTGTCTCTGCACCCTCTGGATGCTTCATGGCATTATCTGAAAAAGCCGATCGTACAACAATGGCAGCAACAAAAGGGTTCAAAACGATAATCAACATCGCAATCAAAACCAATTTCCCACTAAAAAAGCTAAAGCCATGATGCAAAACCATTCCAATGATAATCAATAAAAAGCCAACCGTATCCGCTTTTGAAGCAACAAGAATTCGTGTATAAAAATCTTTATATCTATACAGTCCAAAGACACCTAGGCATAAAAAGAAAATGCCTAATCCAACCATACCCTTACTAATTAACTCTACGATCACTTTCTTTCACCTCTTGCTTTATGTTCAGAAAGGAATAAAGCCAAAAAGATCGTGGCAATGAAACTAAATAGTGCATAAACTAACGCCACATCAACTAAACTAGGCATCTCTTCCAATGTCGCATAAACAATAATCACTAACATTCCTTTGACTGTAATTAAATTCATTGCTAGTAGCCGATCCCACAGCATCGGTCCCATAACTGCTCTCCCGAAAGAAAGGACAATTAAGGCTAATAAAATCCAAAAAACAACGTTTAAAAACATCTTAAGTCTCCTTTCACACTCTTAAATCCTTTCCTGAACAACATTCATTTGTTCAACAATGAGTAAATGATTCTCAATATCCATTTTTGTTATTTCATCAGCTAATTTATCATCATTAGGTATTTTTATGATGAAGCCATAAAAGTTTTATTCGATCCTCTTCAATTTCAAAAGGAATACTACCTGGGGTGATCGCCATGCTATACATCAGTATGACACGTAGCGTTTCACTCTTTAAACGAATAGGTACTTCCACAACCCCTGACTTAGCAGAGTTAGTCAATACTAACTTAGCTACCTCAAATCCCGAAAGAAAGATTTGCCAAAGTAAATAAATCGGATAAGTAGCTAATAAAAATTAATGTCGTATACTTCTTTGAAAGGTAGAAATTTAGCTGAAAAATGCATGCAAATCATAGAAACTAAAAGACCAATTGCAAGTCCCCTCCAGGTCATATCCTCCGATAAAATCATCCAGACAATCGATAAAGTTGCTAAAATAAAACTTGTGTGTTTTCCCAACGCACTCACTATCCTTGAAACTATATGAAATGTATCGCTTTTTCACACTACCCTCTGACTATCGCAATAACTCCTTATCTTAACTCCATTATAAAAAGCCTACAAAAATCGAAAGATTTCTACCGACTGTTCTCAAAATAAAATTGATGAAACTTATAAAAACCACTACTTGGGTAGATCATACCATAACTATTTGCAAGTGCTGATCAAATCCATTCCTGCACCACATCCATTTGCTCAGCAACCAGCAAGTGATTTTCGATATCAACCTTTGTCATATCATTGGCTAGCTTACCATCATTAGGTATTTTTTTATGATGAAGCCACAGTGTTTTAATGGTATCTCCTTCGATATCAAATGGTATCGTCCCTGGTGTCAAAGTCATGCTATACATCAACATGACACGCAATGTTTCGCTCTTTAGGCGAATAGGCATCTCCACAACCCCTGACTTAGCAGAATTGGTTAATACTAATTTAGCTACCTCAATCCCCGAAAGAAAGATTTGCCACAACAAGTAAAATGGGTACTTCATTAATTTATAAAAATTGATATCGTACACTTCTTTAAAAGGTAAGAACTTAACTGAAAAATGCATACAAGCCATGGCTACCAGAAGACCAATCGCTAATCCTCTCCAGCTCATATCCTCCGATAACGTCATCCAAACCACCGATAATGCTGCCAAAGTAAAACTCATGCTTTTTCCCATTCCACTCACCTCCTTATCCTAAGCCATTATAAAAAGCCCACAAAAATCGAAAGATTTCTACTGACTATTCGCAAAATAAAATTAAGGTCACGCATAAAAGCTATGACTTGGATAGATCATATCATACCATAATCATAACTTTTTGCAAACCCTTTTCAACTTTTTTTACTAAATCTAATTTCGAATCAAAATTAGCTCTACTTCCTCTAATTCACGATACTCCCCTAGCTCCAAATAAGGATCCAGTTCTAATCCACCAATCGCCAGACGTTTTAAGTAAATGACCTGGCATCCCACATGAGCAAACATCCGTTTTACTTGATGGAACTTTCCCTCTGTAATGGAAATTTCAGCTTCGTTCTTCGTCAGTACCTTCACCGTAGCTGGAGCGGTGATAAAATTGACGTCTTTTCCATCTTTAATGGTAACGCCCATTTCTAGCTTTGCTACATCATCTGCCGTTAGTTCCCCTTCAAAGCGGACAAAATAACGTTTCGGTACCTTTTTTTTAGGGGCGATCACGTCGTGAAGAAATTGACCGTCGTTGGTCAGGATCAATAAACCTTCTGTGTCTTTGTCTAAACGCCCTGCGATTTGAGGGTCAAAGCGCAAGTAATAATCATCCAGCAAAGTCATCACTGTTTCTTGCTGGCCATCCTTAGTGGCACTTAAGTAGCCAGCTGGTTTGTTCATCATCAAATAGACGAATTTCTGATAAAATAACTCTTCCCCTAAAAGAGTGACCACGTGTTGATTAACGTCCACCTGAAAACTGGCCGATGTGACGACCTCACCATCGACCTCAACTTCTTTCTTCTTTAAAAACCTCTTCATGTCATTTCGGCTATAGCCCGTCGTATGGGCTAAAAATTTATCCAGACGCATGCTTTTCAACTACTTTCTAAAACGGTTATGGCATAAGATATAACGAAGACATCTATTAGGAGTGATACCATGCTTAGGCCAAAACGACCTCTCAAACAACCCCAAAATCCCATCGTTGACATGGAACAGTTTTATCTGAACCAGTATTTTGCTTCCCCATCTCAACAACAATCCTACGATCACAGGTTTCCACCGGTTGACATGGCTCGTCTGCATCAACTAGAGCGTCGGGTCGCGCGACTAGAGCACCATTTAGGTCTGCCTCCGTTTGAAACGACTGGCTAAACGAGCACCTAGTACTACTTTTACTAGACCAAAGTAAACAGACAACCCACCGTATACAGCCGCTCCAACAATAGCAGTAATCATAACGTAAGCACCAGCCGTTATACTTGATGCATTGTAATCGATGAACCGATTTAAAATCAAGGTGGTTGCCCAAACAGAAAATGCCATTAAAGCTGTGAAGACAAAGATCGATAGATGTTGCCGCATAATTCTTTTCGTAGCAACACCTGTTGCTTTTTGAATGGCTAAATAATTGAAAACCACACAAAAAGCATAAGCCATCATCGTCGAAACAACGGCACCATTTCCACCAAGTAATGGAATTAACACGAGGTTCCCTACCAGCTTAATCACACTGCCAACCACTAAGTAAAGCAACGCTTTGTACTGCAAGTTAACCCCCTGCATAATGGCACACATGACTGCGTTCATTCCCATAAAAATCCCAACAAATGCTCCCACACCAAACATGGAGCCACCCAGTTGATTCATCACTTCTCCCTCGTTAAATAACATGACATAAATCGGATTAGATAACAGCCACATACCAACGACCGCTGGTAGCGTCACAAAGGAAGTTAACATCAAGGCACTGCTTAACGTTTTATGAACCCCACGAGTATTACCAAGTTGAACCTTCTCCGTAATATCAGGAACAAGTGGCTGGCTGAAGGCAATGGCAAAAGAAACAGGAATCATAATGATCTTTTGAAGCGCTGTAATGTAGGTTCCAAAAATACTTTGAGCTAAATCTGAGGTCATAACTTCGACCCCCATTCCCATCACAGCAGAATCGCTCATTCTCATAATTCCAGAATGAAAGGTCATCGTATCAATCACTTGAAACCAAGTCGTTACCAAACTTAACAAAGCAAATGGTAAAGCGTAAGAGACTAATTCCTTAATTAAATCGCGCGGCTCTCGATGTGGATGAGGAATCGTTTGCGTAAGCAAGGTGTCAAAGCTATGCTTTTTCTTTACCCAATAACGTCGCAAAACAAATAAGGCACTAACACCAGCAACAAAAGCAGCAAAAACCGATACTTTAACAGCAGTCTGGATGCTACCATCAAACGTATGAATGACCACAAAAGCACCAGCGACAATTAACGTAACTCGAACAAATTGTTCCACCAACTGAGAAATCGCCGTCGGGTTCATGTCTTGATTTCCTTGGAAGTAACCACGTAAAAGAGCGATTGGTGGTACGACAATCACTGCAAAACTTACCGTCCGAATAACCACAATCACATCTTCTATCGTATTATGAGCATCTTCACTTCCACTTAGAGCAAGTCGAGCAAACATTGGCGCACCAATCCACATGATTAAAAACCCTAAAATTCCGAGAGTAATCATGCAAATCATCCCAAGTCTAAAAATTTTCCGCGATGTATCATACTCCCGATCGGCGTTATACTTAGCAACAAACTTCGCCACACCGAGAGGAATTCCAAGGGTTGATAACGTAATTAGAAACGTGTACGGCACATAAGCATAGCCATACAAAGCAAGACCGGTTGAACCAACCAGTCTTTGAAAAGGAATGATGTAAATAAGGCTTAAAATTCGCGAAATAACCATACTAATAGATAAAATCATGGCACCCTTAATAAAACGACTGGACATGGTTATTTAAGCCTCCTTTTCCTACAAAATAACTAACATTATTCTAACCAACTTCCCCTAAATTAGCAAGTAAATTCCCACTTTTTAACCCTCTTCTTGACATTTAATGTTGCCTCGACGATTATCCAGTGGATTTTTGTTGACGTATTCCACAAAACCACTTTCTACCCCTAGTAAAAGATGAGCTAAAAGTAAACCATCCTGATTGACCACATAAGGCTGACCGCTGGAGCGGCGCTTCCTGAGCCAGACGTGATCCCCCTGAACCACTAACGTTAAATCCTCTTGATCAATCAATGCTTTCCCAACTACATGTCCGTAGCGATCTCTTAGCAGGATCACCACACGGCTCTCTACCACTTCGTAATCATTAGGTTGACCTTTTACGTCATAAATTTCTAAATTCGACTGCCGATTATCAAGCACATCGCCATTCAAATGACGAATCGGCGCATTTGGCGAACAACCGAGAATCGCTGCTGCAACTGGCATTCGGATCGCGCGCCCCCCATTGAATGCCTTGTTTTCAACCGTTGGACCATCTAACCTAGTATCCCACACGGCGCGCCAATTGGAAAAAGCCTCTACTTTTTCAAGGTCAGCCACATCAAAAAGAGCCACGACTGGCTTGTCTTTTTTCGTATAAGCGGTCAGCTTCCCTACCTTATCCTCTATTTCAATGCGATGAGGTTTATGATCTTGTCTTTTTGTCCGTTTCATTCTAGCCTTCCTTTCTGGCGATAAACAACTGTCGATCTTCATCACCAATGACCTCAATCACACTAAATCCAACCTCTTTTAACCAACTTTTATATTGATCGATTTCAAACGTACGTTGACGATGGTATTCGATGCTCCGCTGATAGGTTCCGTCTGGGTTTTGAGAAAAAATCGTTAACTCATGAACCACACTTAAAGGGACATCGCCTGATTCCACATGCCAAATGTAGGTAAGGTCGTCGCCGTTTTCTACGTATAAGTAGTCGTTAAACGTAGACGTCATCTTATGAGGGGTATGAACGTCAAAAATTAGAACACCATCTTTTTTTAACGCCTGATAAGCCCCCTTCAAGGTAGCCTGTACGTCATCGATTGTTTCTAAATAATTAATACTATCCAGAGCGATCACAACACCATCGTATTGGTTCCCGCCTGTCATCTCACACATGTCTTGATGAATCAGGTCAACCGTAAGCCCCAAATCTTTTGCCTTTTCTTCCGCTACTACCAGCATATCCTCTGAAAAATCAAGTCCCGTCACTGAATAGCCATCTTTAACCAATAGAAAAGAGAGGGTACCCGTTCCGCAACCAACGTCGAGAATCTGCCCCTCTTTTTTAACGTGCTTTTTTATGTGCCCCGTCCACCAGGCATAGTCCACATCAGCCATCATCTTATCGTAGTGATAAGCGAAATTACGATAACTCATCAATCATTGCCTCAACATCTACGCGATTGGCATCGCCCCAAAGCTTTTCTAAATTATAACGCAAACGCATCTCTTCTGTGAACACGTGAACGACAATGTCACCAAAATCAGCCAATACCCACTCACCACCAGTATGACCCTCAACAAATTTCAGATCAAACCCCGGCTCCTTGCCAAGATTTTTAACCTCTGTTAAAATCCCGGAAATAATCCGTGGATTCCTCGCTGTGGTAATCACCATAAAATCATACAACGGTGAATGTGTCGCCATGTTAATCGCAACGATGTCGCTAGCATGCTTGTCGTTTAATGCACCAATGACTTTCTTTAACTTCTCTAATTTTTCCATGATCAAACCTCTCCTATAGTTCAAGTCGATCGTCCCAAATTCTTTTTTTAGGTTAACCATCGATTATCACTTTATACTAATACAAAAAAAGCCCCTTAACCTCTGATACGTATTGTATCACAAGTTAAAGGGAATGGGAAATAGGTAGAATTACTTCTTTTTAACTTTCACAACCGCTCCACCTGTCAATAAAGTAACACCAATCCATACTAATGGCACAGACGTGACACCAGTTTGTGGAAGGTTATTGTTTCCACCAGGTGCTGGAACAGGAACCCTTACACCATTATCAAAGAAAATCGTTTGATTCGTAGTGATGTAGTGGCGGGTTGTCGTCTCACATACTGTCGCTTCAATCCAGATGGTCATGTTCGTGATGTAGTTAACACCAAATACAGTATTAGCACCTGTTTCCACATTCATCCAGACACGCATATCTAGCATCGATGCATCAACGCCGTTATTGCTGATCAGGATGTTTGCTACTTCCATGAAGATATCGCGGTGACTAGTAGCATTTCTTGAGATAACAAGTGGATTAGCCGCTGTATTTCCATTGAGGAATGCTCGATATAACGTGATAAACTCTCTAATCGCAGCTTCTTGCGCTGGTGTGATTTCACATACTTCTTCTCCACCACCAGTGTCCTCTGCAAATTCGAAATATAGTGGACCATCGAAATCCTCAAAGGTAGCCCAAGTATACCACTCACAGCCGTCATCGGTTGTAAAAGCAGCTCTTATCGTTAGCGTTAAGCCGTTAATTTGTCCGTTAGTAGTTGTGATATCAGCTAGTTCAAATGGTGCAATATCCACCCAATCAAACATGTCAGTAGTCGACGTCGACAAACCTGCATCGTTTATAATCGCATACCTTGTCACATTAAGAATAGCTTGATCGCTACTGCCCGCAGGAACACGAATTGGGTTGTTCACTGTATTTCCCTCGATAAAAGCGATCACTGCATCTATGTATGGTTCAATGGCAGCTTCAATCTCGGCTTCTTGCTCTGGCGTTAGCTCAAGGTCACATAAATCCTCATCCTCATCATCAGCTCCATCGCCTGGTCCGCTTCCACCAGTACCAATGCAATTGGTTTCTCCAAATTCAAAATAAAGTCTTTGATCCTGAAATCTGAAGTCCTCTTCCTCCCATCCAGCACGATCAACGGAAATAGTAGGAATGATAATCCACCCTTCTTCAACGTTAAGGGTCGGTCCAACTCTAAATTCAACCGTTGTTTCAGCAAGGCACTCAAGTCCACTTCTCACATGGTGGAAGATTAGATTGTCTGGTGTCCCAACTGGAATGACAATCCGATTGGTCGGACTGTTTGCTGTTACTACAGCCTGTAAGCGAGCAAAATTTGCTTCTCGATCAGCATTGTTTCGGCTCTCAACCTCAAGTGTTCCTTCTTCCTCTTGATCAGTTTCTTCCTCACCCGTCTCTGGATCTAAGGACACAATGTCGTCATCAATTTCTTCAGCCTCAGGCTCTAAGTACGCGTCAGTAACATCCTCTGCTCCGTCAGCTTCTGGCAGATCAATTTCTTCTAAGTCAACCGACTCATCTACGTTTTCTTCTACTACACTCTCTTCTGCATTAAGCTCCTCACCGACTGCAAATACAGCCACTGGTGTCGTAGATAGAGCAACTTGTAACATTAGCGTTACAGCAAGTACTCCTGCAAATATTTTTCTGATCCTTTTCATCCCATAACCTCTCCTTTGTGATTCAACTCACTTCTTTATATATCATTGTAAACATTTTCTCACCTAAAATCAAGATTTTTTTGCCCTTAGCGCCAAAAACTTACTAGCAGTGGACAAAATTAAAATTAGCACTTAAAATAAGCACTAATTTCCTTTCAAAGAATTAAGCAATTCCGTTAAAATTTCTAGTTAGCTAAGCTTAAAATTTCCTTTTAGTGTTTCTTATTTTGGTAAATAAAAACATTAATCATCGTAAGGCCCTACCAGTCATCGTCATCTCCCCCAGACCTCTGCAAGTTCCTCCGACTAATACGTACGTTAACACACGATAATAATCGGTACACGCTGTTCAATCCGCTTGTGTAACGCCCCTCCTACATCAAAACATCTTTCGGATTAAGCTTAACCACAGAAACGATAGAAGCTAGTGTAGACAATGAAACAGTGACTATTCCAATACCATAAACCCAAAAGATTGCCATCCCATCTAATTCAATCTCGAAGTGAGCTAGCATGTCTTCTAAGTCCATTTCACCAGGATTATGACGCTCCAAGTTATTAACTCCCCAGAATCGGTTTTCTTCACTTTCCATTTGCCTAACGATATCTTGTTCCAGTAGCTGTCGTGAGACGTGGCTCGTCACCACGTTACCGACAAAAAGTGATACGCTAAGCGCAACAATGGTGAGCAGTAAAACTTCACTTATCATCTGCATCACAATTTTCTTTTTACTTTCACCCAATGCCAGATAAATTCCGACCTCTTTTTTGCGATCATACAGAAATAAAATCATAAATAAACTTAAGACAATAATTGAACCAGTGGTTCCACCCCAGAAGAGAAGATCTGCAACCCATCGCATCGTTTCCATGGAAGCAGTTATTCTACCAAAATTACCTGATAAATCAGTCATTCTCCACCAACCGGCAAGCATCTCATTCGCTTCAGAAATAAAATCAGGCATATCGAGGGGATCGTATAATAAAAATTGTGCCTCTACACCGTTGGCTTCCTGCTGACTCACTTGTTCAAAGTCAAAGGATGGCGATGCCTCAATGACATTAATTGGAACATAGATCTGATTTTGTAAACGCCGAACCATAAATGCCTCCGATGTTTCAAAGGTGTAAGTCACGCCTTCAATCACTTCATACCGCTCTTCTTCAGCAACGTCATCTACGATATCAAAAAAACCAATAATCTCTAACTCAAAGACTTCTAGTTCTACAACACGTTCCATATTAAACCAGTCATCGTTATTATGAACATCATCGATGTCATCGTATAGCCTAGACTCCAAAGTAATCCTGGAGCCAATGTCCAGGTTATTAACCTCGGCAAAATCTTGAGAGACTAGGGCTACCTCCCCAACCCCTATCATGTCTTGCTCTGTAAAGGTTCGCCCCTCAACGATCTCAATAATGCCTTCATCTAAATCCGGCAAGTTGGGGTTGAAAACACCTTGTACGACCCAGAAAGAAGGCTCATCGAAAAAGTTAAAACTTTCTCCAACGCTTTGCAAACTGCTATTCCATAAAGAATGGTTAAATATATAATTGAAACTTTCCACATAAGGGAGGGTGCCAATCTCTCGAATAACTTCTCGGCTTGTAACACGGGTATCTAATAGAGCTTCATCGCCTCCTGCTTCTCTGATCATTTCCCGTGATACATCAAAATCAAAACTAATGGCCGCGATTCTTGGCATGGTGGACCACAGATTATGCTCGGTTTGTAAAATTGTGTTGCGGACAATGATCGATCCGGTTAGAAGAAAGCCAAGGATAAAAATAGTCACCAATAAAATCAGTGACTTAAGCCATTGTCGATGTAAATTAAGGGTGATTCGTTTTAAATTAGTCATATTAGGAACTCCTTGAATCTTAAGGATTTACAGTTATAGGGAGGGTATAATCCACTCTTACTCATGAATCCTAAAAGTTTAAAATCCAAAGGGAGTGTTGATTGACACCAATAAATGTGTTTCTCTTTGAATAATGATTTCGATCAGACGCCCTTCTGTATCAATAACAAAAAATGGGGATAACTGAGAAGGGTAGTAAGTGGTATCTGCTTCCCCATTTTCTTGCAAGAAGCCGTATTCCAACCTGACGATTTCCGATGTTTGCAAATGCCTTTCCGCAATGTCCCTGACTACATCCATCATTTCTGCAATCTCAGCTTCATCAGGTTCTGGAAAGATTTCTAGTAACTCAGCTTCAGACATAGATTCCATCATGGCAAAACTTATCCCATGCAAAGGTTCACGTTGCCAATAAGTTAACTCGATGCGCTCCCCCGTTTGTGCATCGATAAGAAAAGTCATGATGAGATTACTTCGCTCTGGGCGCCTCACATATCCTGACCACGTACGCTCTGAAATATTAAAATTATAATTGTACACTAACTCTATGTGTACGCCTTCAAGGCTATCTTCAAAAACCTCATAAATATAAGCAGCTGCAATCTCCACAGCTTCCTCTAACGATAGAACTTCAACACCTGTATCTCGGTCGTCTGAAAAACTCTCGCCTTCAGAAAAAGTGAAATCACTCAAGGGAGATGCCTGTGTGTTATCTCCTTGATTTAGATTTCCACCATTTGCGGTGTTATTGTCAGTTGAGCAGCCTACTAGTAAAAATAAAAGTAAGCTGAAAATAAAAATTTCTTTTTTCATGTATAGCTACTCCTTCTTATCTTGAAGAAAGAAACACCTTGTCTAGTCAACTAAACAAGGTAATTTCTTATATTTAAAAATATATTACCAATGAGGGTGTCGCGACTCTAGGGGCGAGGGAGAGGGAGTCGCGCAGATAGATTGTTCTGGTGCGTCCACACTGTATGACCAGCCCATCCATTTGCTGCAACACTATTCACAATCCGACCACGCCATCTATTGTTAGTTATGACGGTGCCCACACTGTCCATGAGAGCATCCCGATGAATCTGACCAGCAGCACTCGTTGCTCCTGAAGTGTGAAAAATTAAAGCAGCCGATACAATGACTCTCCTTCTATAAGTCGACGCTTGCACTGGCGTTGTCAATCCTCCAAGCAGCATCGCTGTAGCCAATGCTCCTATTAGAAATTTCTTACCTCTCGTCTCGACCTTCCCTACGGTCTAATATTTTCAAAGGGGCTGTCTTGCTAACAGAAAGTTAGCGAGCTGGCCCTTTTAAAGTGAAAAAGAATAGAAATTGATTGAAGTGAAGGGATAAGGGCAAGGGAA